>ERZ724526.50-NODE-50-length-55927-cov-8.162747_pt1 | contig 55927 bp, 43 predicted proteins | sample MGYA00376059_ERZ724526 | MGnify/ENA primary metagenome ERZ724526 (study PRJEB28724, sample SAMN07190883) | activated sludge metagenome | isolation source: activated sludge of sewage treatment plant in Hong Hong | place: Hong Kong | collected 2016-03-17 ...
CTGCTCCTCCTCGAACAACATTTCCATGGCGACCGGTTCTCCTCGCGTGGGACCCCTAGCGTCTGTTTCACCGAGAGCAGACGAGCAGAGCCCAAAGATAGTGAGTTACCTTTTATCAGGCTTTAAAGATGGTTGCAAGCATTACCAACCTAAGGCTACATGTCCCGGCGTACCTCGAGCGCGCGGGCGATGGTAATGCCGTCCGCGTACTCAAGATCTCCGCCGATGGGGAGGCCGGAGGCGATGCGTGACACCCGGATGCCATGGGCCTTGAGCACCTTGGACAGGTAGAGCGCTGTGGCTTCGCCTTCGACGTTCGGGCTGGTAGCCAGGATGACTTCTTCCACCAGGGAGGGCGGAGTGATGCGCGCGATCAGCTCGCGGACGCGCAGGTCATCGGGACCAATGCCTTGCAGCGGAGCCAGGACGCCGTGCAGGACGTGATAGCGGCCTCGGAAGCTACTGGTTCGTTCGATCGACAGCAGATCGGGAGGATGCGCAACCACACACAGCAGCCGATCATCGCGGGCTGGATCGCTGCACATCTCGCAGGGATCGTGCTCGGTCAGGTTCATACACACCGAGCACAGGCGGATTTTGTCTTTGACCTCGACGAGCGCGCGCGCCAGGCTCTGGGCTTGCTCTGTCGGTGCCCGCAGCACGAAGAACGCCAGCCGCGTCGCAGTCTTTTGGCCGATTCCAGGCAGCTTCGATAGCTCCCGAATCAGCCGCTGGATCGGATCGCCCGTGGACAGTGCGCTTGCCAAAGCTTGCCTCGTCGCCTATCGCAACAGGAAGTACGGATCGAGGATGCTGCCCACAAGCCGCATCACCTGACCGCGCAGACCCGTCGCTGATCCGCTTCGACCTTCATCGATGAGATACACGATTCCGTCGAGTCCGCTGACCGCAGCCCGCAGCCCTTGCGCCAGCAGCCCGCTTGACGCATCGCGCTGTGAGGTCTGCGCATACTGGGTAAACGGCTGGTTGCCACCGACGACAGAGAACACGACCGCATAGCCTTCGGGCGGAACCGCCCACACGATCGGGTTGTAGCCAGGGTTGTCGATGACCTTGCCGGTGTTATCGGTGATCTTGACGCGGTCGTCATACGGCAGGTCGGTGTTGACCAGCCGTCGCGGAACACGCAGCACCATGTTTCCGAGCGCGTGCTCGTAGTGAATGCGCCGGACGCCCTGAATCTCGGTGTGATCGCCGGGGAATCGACAGAAGCCCGAGCAGCTCAGCTGTTCTGAGCCGTTGAGCGGATATTCTTCTTCGGTCTGGCCCGTCAGGATGCACTGGTTGGTGGTGCTCGTGAGCGGCAGCATCGAAAACAGCTCGAACTCACGGTTTAGCCAGGGATCTCCAGCGGTGCGTTTTACGTCGGAGCCGCAGCGTGGATCCATGGGATTGCTGACGCAGATGGGATCCCACTGCCAGCCACCACGCGGCTGACCAAGTCGTGGACCTTGCTTTTCCGTCTTCAGATCGGGCGGCTGCGGATAGAAGTCTTGGCCGTGGACGACGTGAATGGGGTACTCGCTCTGACCGTAGGGCAGCACCACGGTGCCTCCGTTGCGGAACAGGCTCTGGCAGCTCGACGCTTGCGCCGCTTCGGGTGAAGCCGGGATGCGATGGCTGATGAGACCTTGCTGAACGGACGGGCAGCGCTGGATGTCTCCGTCGGCAACGCTGTTGTGCGGACCGATGCGAATGCGTGGCTGCAACGTCCGGGACGCCAAGAACGTGCTATCGGCAGGCTGTGGCCGCTGGCAAACACCGTCGGAGCCTCGGCGAACCAGCGTCGCAAACGGCGTTCGATCGGTCTTCACCACCATCGAGTCACCGCCTCGCACTTCATAGCGGAGCTGGTCCGGGAAGCAGGCGATCTTGACCGATGTGGCTTCGTCTTGGGTCATGGCGCGCCAGCCGGAGCCGTCGTTCCACGGAGTGCCTTTGGTGATGAGCGGTGCGCGTACGCAGCGGGCTGCCGGGAGCTGTCCCAGCACCGATCGCTCGTCGGCTTCAAAGTGCGAGTGAGCGCAGACAAAGCCGCTGCCGCAGTCGGTGTTGAACTCACACTGACGGATGCAGCTTGTGCTGGGTTTTCCGATGCTGTCGCGGCCTGTGACTCGGCAGGACACACCGGGGGCGCCCGTTCGCGGCTTGACCGGCTGGGTGAACAGCGGATCGCTGCATGCCTTGCCTAGGTCAGCCATCGTGCAGCTCTGACGCTCAATCAGGAACTCCGGCTCGGGGAGCTCTTCGATGGTCAAGCGGTCGGTTACATCAGCCAGCGGCGGTGTTGCGGTGATCTGCTGCTCTGCTTTGGTGACTAGGTAGCGACGGAGCCAGCTTGCCGCCCACGCGGTGTCGTTGCTGCTATCGGTGAGCAGTCGCTCGGACAGCGCGCGACACTGGGTCTCTTGGTCCCGCGTCATGCACAGGCCGGGAGAGCTGACCTGCGTCTGTTCGCGTTTACAGAGGGTTCCGCTCGGGCAGTCGGAGTTGCTGTAGCAGCCAGTGAGCCACAGCTTGTCACCGGGCTCGACGCCACGGTTGCAGTAAAGACCATTCAGATCGATGAGCGTTCCGTCCGACTGTAGGAGTCCCGACGAGCGTCCCAGTCCGTTGAGCACCGCTTCCCATCCGAGCGTCCATGACTCCGAAGAAGTCGCCGCCGGATCGGTAAAGTGCATCGTTGTCACGGGTCGGCGCGTCGGCTCTGCCGGAATGTTCTGATCCGGGCTCGTCAGCGTCAGCGCTTGCTCTGCAATCGCTACGTCGCAGACGGGATCAACGGGCAGGTAGTAATACGGCGTCATCATCGGTAGAAGCAGCCGGCGTCGTGTCTGATTGCTCGCAGCTTCAGAGATCGTTGTGTAATAGCTGACGAGAGATCCACCCAGTCTCGTCGTGATGATCGGCAGTCCTGATGTGTCGCTGTCGGGACGCGGGCCGTTCGGTCCGGTATCCGATCGCTCATCGAAGCGAGACAGTACGCGTCGCGAGTTACCCAATCGATCCTGTGGACCCACCGTCAGCGCTTGCGGGTGCGAGGGCAGGCCGAGCTGCTCGGGATTCGACAGGGCTTGCGAGCGCGTATGCAGGAGCGACAAGCGACGCAGCGCTGCAAACTCGGGGAAGCAGGCGCGATACGACGGGCTCGGACACAGATCCGCGATCTGAACACCGAGTACTGAGCCTCCACCACCCAAGATCCACGCGAAGTCGCCAACCCACAGCGCAGCACTGGCTGGAACGTAGGAAGACTCGTCGGGATTGGCCGAAAATGCACAGTCATTGGGATTGGACGATGTGCAAGGAATGGTGTCGACGTGGGTGAGTCCGACATCGCGCGGCAAGCTGGCGTTGGGCAGCCAGATTCCCGGTCCCGTCGCCAGCGGTGATCGTGGCGTCTTGGTCTTATCGACGGGCAGACACGACAGGCGACGCAGGTTCGACTCAATCAGGTCATCTGGCAGCACGCGCAGCGACGCACCGGCTTGGCTGAGCAGGTAGCGCGCGTCGGGATTGGTCTCACATTCCACTTCGCGATCGAGGTCGATGACCCGCACGCTGCTGTCTTTGGCGACGACATAAGCAAACTGTCCGGCGGGTGTTCGTGGTGTGACACGGATGGCATCCAGCCCAAGCTGGGCGCTGCGTCCGTCGTTGCGAACCTCGAAGTCGAGTGCAACCCGTCGAACCGAAGTCAGCAGGTGCGCACCGTCTGCTTTTGTGTTGTCAAAGTCGACGACGGTGACGGTGGACCCAACCGCATCGCTGATCAGCAGGCGAGAACCGTAGGTATCGATGGCCACCGACGCTGGATAGCTGGCCGACTTCATCGCTCCGCTTGGCGGAATGTCCATCGCGTCGGGAGGAAGCGGAGAAGTGTCTCCACCACAGTCCGACGGACACTTGAGCTGTTCGATTTCACTTGCCGTCAGGACCTTGGGCGCGTTGCGGGCATCTTTTTGATCAAACGCGATGGCTTCCCAGATGCGACCGGCGCTGGCTCCATCGGTGGCATCGACGACGGCAACCACTCCACACGTTGGGAATGCAACGACGACGCGACGCTGATTGGCACGCGACCATGGCGCAATCTCGATCCAGCCGGGACGAGCAGCGACGTATTTCTTATCGGCGCCCGACGGAATCCATGGCTGAACGCTCTTGGGGCATGACTCACCGTCGCAGTCGCGTGTCGAACAAGTCTGACCGCTGTCATCGCACGCGGGCGCACGCGCAACCAAGTTGGCGACGGGCTGAAGTCGTACGACCGATAGATCGCACGATCCGGCATTGCTGGTGACGGCCCACGCAAACTGACCGTCGAGCGTCGTCGGCGCTTCTCCCGGCGGAACTGGAACCGTCGCGCGAACGTGGAGAGGCAGGCTTCCCGCTGGCAAGAAGCCAAAGCCAGGCTTTCCGCCATGGAGGCTGGCCAGTCGTCCGTAGGTCGATAGTCCAGGCGCTTGCAGAGAGGTGTCCGCGACGGAAATTTCCCCGCGAACCGTATTCGAAACGAGCGCTAGCTCGGTGCGATACATGCACGTCGGAGCGACGGCTGTGCAGGCGGTATCATCGGCAGCGCAGCAGGGTGTGTTCGGATCGCGTCCGAGCAGCGTCGCTGCCTGACGAACCTTTTGATAATAGTCATCACGACGAACACGCCGCTTGCCTTCTTCGCATGCTGAGCGCGGGAGAACCGTCGCCACGGGCGTGTAGTTTCGCCACTCCGTCGCTCCGCAGTACGCATCGAGATAGGCCTGCGGATCGCTCGTCGGATCGCCCGAAGGAATGCAGCCGCCTTCTTTCGTCTCGAACTCGACGCAAAACAGGTCAAGATCACTGGGACGATCGAGCGATCTCGTCGGGGTTGTGATGGTCTGGGTGTTGCAACTCGCCGAGGCAAGCAGCCCGAGGACGACACCCCAGGCGAGCCGCGTCGATACCAAAGAGCAAGACAGAGGACGCACAGCTATTGCACCTGCTTGGGAGACGGTAATCCGATCCGGGCCACCATGCGCCGATAGCTCGGGCTGCGTGGGTCCAGATCCAGTACCGAGATGGTGTTATCGAGGTAGTTGCTGACGTAAGCCCGAGGCGGAAGCTGCGACTGGCCTGGACCCAGCGGTCGAGGCCGAATGTCGTTGCCCGTGCCTGGACAGGTTACGCCCAGCTTGGCCGCGTCGCTGTTCGAGCGAAGCGGATCAGCACAAGGGTCCACTGCGCCCGGATAGCCAAGCGCCGTCGCTGTTTCGTCCGTCCCGAAGTTCAGCGCAATGCTGAGCGGTCCGCGACCGGCTTGTAGCGTTCCCACCAGCTCTCCGGTATCGGGATCGACTTCAGCGACTTGGCCGGACAGATAACACGTTACAAAGATTCTCGTCGTCATGACGACTTGACCCATGCTGTAACGCGGTACCTTGGCGATGACTTGGCGAGATGGACCTGCGCACAAGTTCACCACCGACGTGACCTGATTGACCGGAATGTTGCTGCCACCGCCGCGTAGTCTCGTGTCCATCACCGCCAGCGCGGGGGGCTGGAACAGGGCCAGATAGGCGCGATCGCCACTTGGCTCAAAGACGATCGAGCGCACATCCTGCGTCGCGTTGGTGAACTGGCTGGACACGCCAAAGAGCAGTCCAGGCACAATCTTTGCGCCCACGCCGAGTCGGAACGTCGACAGAGTGCTGGTCAGCTTCGAGGTCACGAACCACGACTGCGTGAGGTCGCCCAGCTTGCGTGGCGCCACCGCAAACGCTCCAGTTCGTCCGTCGGTGGTCGAGACAAGCGATCCGCTCACGTCGGAAAGAACCGGCGCTTGCAGATCGGTCGGGCTCTTGCCCAGATCGAACGCAGAGGCTTGTCCCGTCGGTAAGTGACTCGAAACCAGGTATTGGTAGTACGTTCCCGTCCGAACCGCTGCGCCTTCCACCTTGTAACAAGGAGGCTTGCCCGTCGGGTTTTGGTTGCGATCCGACAAAAAGGTTCCGCGATCGTGCCGGAAGCCTGGCTCGATGCAGCCTCGATCGACGTAGATGCTCATGGGCTCGGCGGGCAGCTCGAACCGAGGCCGCGTGCCTTGCGATTCATCGTCGGGATTGACCCATACGTCGTCGGGCGTTCGGTTGACTCGATTGGAACCGCTGCACTGCGACAGCGCATAGCGGGTTCCGGCTGGATGCGCGGCCAGCGGTGCAGCAACATCTGCGTCGCTGAGTCGATTGGTTGTATCGCAGCTTAGGCGAAGCTCTGGCGATTCGCCGCCGGACCTGCCCCGACGGAGAGGCCGCGCGGATTCCACCAAGGTGATCGAGGGATCTCCTCGTACCGCGATGAGCAGTCCTCGACGAAGAGCGGCGCGCTCAGGAAGGGCCAGCCAGTTGGGCGGATCTTCGGCGAGAAGCTGTAGCTCTCCGGGGAAGAAGCCGATCTTGACCGTCTGATCGGCCATCACAAAGCGCTGCGACTCGCAGCTTACGACGGACGGATCGTCGATGTCGCGCTGGCAATAGCAGCGATCGTAGTCGGCGACGCGCTGGCCCGCTTCTTTGCCCTCGGTTTCTTCAAGCGTTGCACTGACGCCCAGTGCCGCGCCAGAGTCTGCACACGAGACCTGACCACAGAAGCTGTCTCCGACGACACCGGCATCGCTACCGAAGCGACGGAAGCACTCGACAGCGCGAGCATGTCGAAGGATGTCCACCGCGACCACCGTCGAACCACCGAAGCTCAGGTCGGCGTTTGTATTGGTCGCGTACAGCACGTCTCCGAGTGGATCCATGGCGATGCTGCCAGGGAAAAACAAGCAGTGCGACGGTGGCTCCGTGTCGGTATCAGAGCCAGACCATGGACGGCAGCCCGGCGCGAGCGGTTGTCGCTCGGAGCAGCCGATCGAAGACAGGAGAAGTGTGGCTCCCAAACCAAGGAGAGCTGTCCTTCCCAAACGTAGGTGCCAGGCGCAAGCTTTCGCTGTCACGGTCTGCGAAGGTTGCTACAGCCGAATCGCCGCGTCAATCAAAGTGGTCGTGATCCAGTCGGTTGAGAGCCCATCGACTCGATCGCTGCGGTGCGCAACGGTGCGGGGTGGGGCCAGACTGCCAATGCGATCAGCGCTCGAGGGCAGAGATGGCTTTGTCGGCGACGTGCAAGCGATCGGCGAGCGTCCGAATGACGAAGGTGTGAAAGGCTGCTGCGACGCGAGGTGCTTCCGTTTCCATTCGATCGAGTGCCGAGCGCTCGAGCTTGTGAACGGTAGACGGTGCGTCGGCAACGACGGAAGCAGAGCGAATGCTCTGACGGTAAAGGCCCATTTCACCGAGTGTGGTGTTGCTGGTCACCGATCGCAAAAGCAGCGGTGCTCCGTCGGGACGTTCCAGCACGATGCTGACGCGACCGGACTCGACGACGTAGGTTGCGCCCGAGGCATCGCCCTGACGGAACAGATACTCGCCTTTTTTTAGCTCGATGCGCTGCACGTAGTCCATAAAGCGCACCGCGAGATCGAGGCTGCCAAACTCTTTCGCGAGTCGCTGCACAAACGGCATATCGACGCGCGACAGGCTCGGCTCGTTGACGACGGCGCGCTGCTCACACCACTCCAGCGCTGCATCGAGATCGTCAAACACCACGCACACATCGTCGTCACGAATGCAGTGTTCTCGACGGAGCGCGCGCTCCATTTCGGCATTGAGCGAGGTGAAAATCAGCTGCATCCGTCGGTCTTCGATCGTTTGCCGTAGCTTCACCAGCGTTAGTGCCGTCGATGAGTCCATCCCGTTTACATAGCGAAAATCGACGACCACGGCCTTGAGCGGCTGCGGATCTTGCGCATACGAGCGACGGATTCGCTGTCGGATGTCCGCGACCAGACCGACGATCGAGCCGAAGAACAGATAGCCGCGCAGTCGCAGCACCCAGTACTGACGACCACGAATGCGTAAGACCTGATTTTCTTCGGCGGAGCGCTGGACCTTGCTGCCGTATTCATCGAGTGTGAACGAGTTCTTGACGACGGAAACGCGGCTGTAGTTGACGGCGAAGATGAGACAGCTCGCCAAGGCTCCGACGAAGAGTCCGACGACGAAGATTCCGGTGACGATGATCAGCACCAGCATCAGCACCACCAGCATGTAGTCGGTGCGCTGGAGCTTCCAGTACGCTTTGAACAGCCACTCTTGCAACAGCCGCAGGCCCAGATAAACCAGCGTCGCCCCGAGGACAGGTCGCGATAGCAGACTCGCCAGCTTGGGACTGATGAACAGCACAAACAGGCACAAGGTTCCGGCGATTACACCCGAAAGTCTCGTCGCTGCGCCTGCTTGCAGGTTTAGCATGCTGCGAGCCACCGCGTTGCTGCCGACGATGCCTCCGCACAGACCCGACACGATGTTGGCGATGCCGTGACCTTTTAGCTCTTGATCAAGATCCGCGTCGCGCTTGGTTGCCACTTCGATCGCCGCTGCCGTCACGAGCACCGCAATCGCGGTGACGGAAATGAGCGTAATGACCTCGAAGACAAAGTTCCGAACGGCTGGCCACTCCATGGCTCCCGTCGCAAACGGGATAAATGGCATGCTGACGTTCAGGTTGTCCGACACGCGCAGCAGCCAGCCGCTTTCCTGGGCTTTGGCGATGCTTAGGTCTGGATCGATCGCAATGATGACGTGCGTCAGCAGTGTTCCACCGACGAGAAGTGCTGGAAGTGCGAAGTACTGCTGGGCGCGTCCCAGCACAAAGAACATCGTCGCGGCAAAGCCAATGCCAAACAGCGTCTGCCCGAGCGCTCCTCGCTGAAGAAGCTGCGGCAACAGATCGAAGTTGACCTGCACATCTGGCGGCACCATGACGCGCATGCCACCGACGGCAAGAACCCAGCCGGTGGAAACCAGGAAGCCTCCGACGACGGGATAGGGAATGTAACGAACCCAGCGCCCCATCTTGAGCTTGCCGAGCACGTAGAGCGCAACGCCGGTTACTGCCGTCGACAGCGCCAGCGCAAACACGATGTGTGGCGACGGATCTTTGTCGGCGATCTTTTCGGTCAGCATCATCGCCATCGCCGCTTGAACGGCTGCCGAGCGTGAGTCTGGACCCGCGATCGCAAAGAAGAAGGGGCTCGTGAGCGCAACCAGGATCAGCGTAAGGCCGGCGCTCATCAGCGACATGCGCACGCCGTCTTCCAGGTTTCCTTTGAGCGGACCCGAAAAGATCATTGCGGCAAACGACAAGCTATAGCTGATCGTCACAAGCGCCGAGATCGAGCCCGAAATGACATCGCGCACCGCCACTTTGGGCGATCGGGCTAGGTCGGCGATTCGCGGTTCGATCTCTCTGCTGCCCGATGCTCCCGCTCGCGGAGAAGCTTTGAGCACCCTTGAGATCGAGCTAGCACTACGCGTGCTTTGCTCGGAATCTGCGTTGGGCGTCGCAGGCATCAAGTTCCTCGGCCAATGGCACTCACACCGAGCGCATTCGCTCGGAAGAATGACCTTCATCCTACACGGTTTGGGTGTCTAGGGTGCGCAAATTGCAGGTATCGCGCTCACAATCCACGGGTCCCTGCGGACTAGAGTGGCACCTCTTGTGTAGTGCTCGGCGCGAGCAAGTCCGGCTCAGCAGAGGGCTCCGATTCCGTCTCGATCGCTTCTTCGGTCGCAGATGTCTGGGATGCTGCGGACGACTCGGCTTCAGTCACCGTCTCACCGCCGATGAAGTTGGCAATCCAGTCGATCTCTTCCCGGACGCGCACGATCGCGTGGCCCGTGTGCTTGAGCGCGTACGCGATGCCCGCTTGCAGATCGCGCTGGGTCACGACTCGATCGAGTCCGACGCCCAGATGAACCATCGAGCGCGCCACCTCGGCAGAGATGCCCACCAAGATGCTCAGCGCACCGATCATGTCGGCGGCTCGCACCGTCTGAATCAGCGAGTTCGCAACCGCCGTATCGACCACCGTCACGCCAGTGATATCGATCAGCACCACCGCCGCTTGATAGCGAACGATCGCGGCCAGTACGGCATCCATGACATGCTCGGCGCGGCTGCTGTCGACGTGACCGACCAGCGGCAACACCACGATCCGCCGATAGATCGGTAGAACGGGTGTTCCAAGCTGGCGGATCATCTGTAATAGGTGTTGCTGCTCATCCACCACGTTGTGCAGCACGGAGTTGGTTCGCTGATGTGCCCGCTCGCTTGCCCACAGCGCCGTGACGTTGCGTAGCAGCAGCAGCCAGCGATCGCTTGGAGCCGTCAGCTTGCGAATGCTCCAGTCGATGGCTCGCTCGGTCGGCTCGCCTTGGATTTGGAACACCAGCCGTCCTTGTGTTGGCTCGCTGGGATCGCTGGGCAGCGAGAGGATCGCCGTCGCTTGAGACTGCGTTTCTGCGGTCAGCCGCTTCGCAAGCTGCGCAACGACATCCGCAAACGTCGCGCGAAGCAGCAAGGATGGATCGAGTCCGAGCAGCTCGCTGGCTTGCTCGTTGGCCCACAGCGCGCGTTCGCTCGGGGCCGATAACACCACCGCGCCGTCACCGATTGCACTGAGCAACTCGGGAATCAGATCGGCGATCGCTGCGGTCGGGGTCGCGACTTGACCATCACGCACCTCGGTACCGTCATCCTGCTGGCGATGAGGAGACTCCATCGTAAATTCTCATGCTACGGGATGGCGGTAGCGATTTCTAGCCACCAAACGCGGGCCAACCCGAACTCGGTTAGCCGCAGAAGCCGCTGTGTGCTGATCCGCTACAGCGCAACAGCGCCAATCAATAGACAGACACCGCGCGGCGCGGGCGTCCGCAGAAAAATCAGCAAAGAGAAGTCCGAATTACGATCCGCTCGACGCTGATCCGCAGCTTCGATTGCGCGAAAGACCGCTTCATTGCGGCCTAACCAAGCCTTTGCAGTTTTTGTGATTTTGTCATGGAAATTCTCTTGACGGCCTATCATGTGGCAGCATAAGTTTCGCTCCTACGTCAGTGCTGTACCCTGTTCTCATCAGCCTCGCGACTTGCTCTTTTGCCTCAGTCGAAATGCCTCGTGTAAATCGAGTGACGCGCATGCATGCTCCTCCTAGGCGGACTGTGGTTCGTGCTTACGTAGACAATCCTCACAGTCGGCTGCCGAGTGAGGAACGAAGGGAGATTCGATAAACGCATGTCCGGACTTCAGGGAACTTCCGCAGGGCCACAGATGGGCGACTCGTTCGCCGCCATGTTTGAGGAGAGCCTCAAACACGGAGACGTAAAAGAGGGCGAGATCGTCCGTGGGCGAGTCATCCAGATCAACAAAGACCACGTCATTGTTGACATCGGAGACAAGTCAGAAGGCCAGGTGGCGCTTGCTGAGTTCTTGGGCCCGGATGGCCAGGTTCTCCTCAAAGAGGGCGACGAGATCGACGTCTACCTCGAGAGCCGCGAAAACGAGAACGGTCTGTGTGTTCTCTCGAAGGAGAAAGCAGATCGTCTCAAGGTGTGGGACGAGATCTCGGCAGCGTGCGAGCGTGACGAGCTGATCGAAGGCGTGATTTCGCAGCGCGTGAAGGGCGGCCTCGCGGTCGGCATTCGCGGTGGTGTGAAGGCGTTCCTTCCGGGCTCGCAAGTTGATCTGCGACCGGTTCGCAACCTGGACTCCTTCATTGGCAAGCAGTTCAAGTTCAAGGTCATCAAGTTCAACAAAAAGCGCGGCAACATTGTGCTGTCGCGTCGCGTTCTCCTCGAAAAGGAGCGCGCAGAGCTGAAAGAGCAGACGCTCGAGAAGCTCACCGAAGGCCAGACGGTCGAAGGCATCGTCAAGAACCTGACCGAGTACGGCGCGTTCATCGACCTCGGCGGCATCGACGGCCTGCTGCACATCACCGACATGAGCTGGGGCCGGGTCAATCACCCGTCCGAGCTGTTCCAAGTTGGCGATCACGTCCGTGTGAAGGTCCTCAAGTACAATGCGGACACCGAGCGAGTAAGCCTCGGTCTGAAGCAGATCACCGACGATCCTTGGAGCCACGCCGCCGAGCGCTATACGCCCGGTACCGTCGTCAAGGGCAAGGTTGTCTCTCTCAAGGACTACGGCGCGTTCATCGAGCTGGAAGAAGGCATCGAAGGCCTGGTTCACATCAGCGAGATGTCTTGGACGCGTCGCGTCAAGCACCCGTCGAAGGTGGTTGTGGTTGGCGACACGGTCGAGGCAGTCGTTCTCGATATCGATGCCAAGAACAACCGCATCTCGCTCGGTATGAAGCAGCTTGAGCCGAACCCGTACGAGCAGCTTGCTGCGAAGTACCCGCCGGGCACGAGCGTCAAGGGTCGCGTTCGCAACATCGCTGACTTCGGTATCTTCGTTGAGATCGAAGAAGGCATCGACGGTCTGGTCCACATCTCGGATATGAGCTGGACCCAGCGCATCAAGCACCCGTCGGAGATGTTCAACAAGGGTGACGAAGTCGAAGCGGTGGTCATCAACATCGACACCACCGACGGCGAAAAGCCGAAGATCTCGCTCGGAATCAAGCAGCTCAATGCGGATCCGTGGGCGATCATCCCGGACAAGTTCAAGGTCGGCAGCATCGTCCCCGCCAAGGTGCAGAAGGTGCTCGACTTTGGTGCCTTCGTTGAGCTGGACAAGGGCGTCGAAGGCCTGGTTCACGTCTCGGAGATCTCTGACGATCGCGTCGAGGATCCTCGCTCGGTGCTCAAGCCCGGTCAGGATGTGAACGTCGAGGTCATCTCGCTCGATCCGCAAGAGCGCAAGATCGGCCTGTCGATCAAGGCAGCGAATCGTGCAGCGGCAGTCTCGGCAGCGCAGGGCTTCGGCTCGGGCGAGCTGGGTGCGAAGCTGGGCGATGTCCTCAAGAAGAAGGGCAAGAAGCAGCGCCGCAAGCAGGACGAGGACGAAGAGGAAGAGGAATAGTCGCTCGTCCGTCGGCAGTCTTGCCGGCGCGAGCTACTCGATCGTCTTGTGCCGCGTGAGCCAGTACGAATAGGCCACCGGCACTCCTGCCACCGTCACCACCGCAGGGAGCAGCAGCCAGCTTGCTCCCATCCACGCCGCCACCGTTAGAAATCCTCCCACTGAGACAAACACCTTGCTGCCCAAGCGATGTGTCTTGCGCCAGTTTTCTGGGTCGTTCAGCGTCCACGGCGTACGGATTCCGACCCAGCGATTGCGGCCCACCGTTCCCAGCTCATTTCCGATTGCGATCAGCAGAAGTCCCAGCAGCGAAGGGATGAGCTTGCTCATCGGCACTGGCTGACCGAGCGCAACCAGATACACCGCGACGCTGACGGCCACCAGCATCATCACCACTGCGGCGGACAGTCGAGACAAGATCTGCGGTCGTTCGTCCTGCGGATCGGACTGGGGCGGCGTTGGGATCAGCGCAAACACGAGCAGCACCACCGTCGTCATGATCGGAAAGATCAGCACGCCCCAGGGCTTGGGTGCAAAGCCGTCGGCTTGCCCGGCCAGGTTGAAGTGCGTCGGGATGGGATCGGGAAGCTTGCGATACAGCAGCCCAGTGAGCAGCCACAGACCGCCACTCAGAGCGATCGAGATCGGCTGGCGATGTAGGGTCATGGGTTTCCTTCGGTTGCGATGAAGAAGCGTGCGGCGATGCCCAAGTCCGCGACGGTCGTGCGATCCGCTGCGATGGAAGCGAGCGTGCAATCGGTCGGCAGGATGGATCGATGTTCAGGAAACGGGCGGCAGTGGGCGAGATCGGCGCGGAAGTCGGCTGAACGGCTCGTCGAAGCTAGAGCAGAAACGGGATGACGGCGCGGCGCTCGCTGGGATATTCGGGAAAGCGCTTGTGGTAGTCGCGATGATGAGAGACGGCACGTGGCACCAAGTTGGCTGCGGTCCACAGCGCGAAGGTGAGCCCTCCGAGCGACCACGTCAAGATGGCCCAGCCCGTCCACTCGACCAGCTCGCCGAAGTAGTTGGGACACGAGATGAAGCGATACATGCCGCCGTAGGGAATTTTGTAGCCGGTCTCGCCGGGCTTGCGCAGGTTGAACAAGATCCAGTCGGCGTGCTGGTTGATGCCAAAACCCAGGAAGAAGATGGCGGTTCCGACGACAAAGCGCGGATCGCAGAGCCAGCTTACGTCGTAGCGCGGGCCAAGCTCCGTGAGAAAACGCCAGTTTAGGTAGGCGTTGCCCAGGTTGAAGACGACGGCGAGGAGCGCGATGACGAGCGGCATTTGGCCTCCACCGCGACGACGGAACGGGAAGATGAAGGCGCGATGGAAGTAGTGCACTTGCCAGATCAGGGCAAAGACGAACAAGACGGTGTCTCGTCGAGAACTACAGAAAAACAGCGCGAGCGGTGCGACAGAGGCGGGCGCTTCCATCACGATCCAGCCGACGGTGGCGCTGATCTCGGGGCCCCAGCCTTTGCTCTGGTTTTGATAGCGACCGTACGGTGCGACGCGAAACAGTAGGTTTACGACGGTGAATGCTGCCATCACCCAAAACGAGATGAGCAGGCCAAAGTAAAACTGACTCTCGGTGATCGTGGTTTGCATCGGCACATGACCTCGCTCGGGCAGCCTTACCACATGTGGTATAGGTTCCGGCGTGAAAGCCGCTTCGCGAAACGTGCTGCTCGTTGTGACGCTGATGCTGGTCGCGGTAAATGGACTGCTTTTGTGGCCGCTGCGTGCCGATGTGTCGAACACCACCCAACGGGGCGCGAAGACCCTGCGGGTCGGTCTGGTCTTTGACGTCGGTGGCCGAGGTGACAAGTCGTTCAACGATGCGGCGTTTCGTGGCGTCGATCTGGCGGTCCAACAGCTGGGGATTTCAGCGGAGTTTGTCGAGCCAGGCGACGGTGCGGATCGTGAGTCGGGACTGCGACTGCTGGCGGCGCGAGGCTTTGACCTGATCTTGGGTGTCGGCTTCGTGTTTTCCGACGACATGCTCCAGATTGCGCGCGACTATCCCGAGCGGCACTTTGCCTGCGTTGACTACGCGAAGTTTGATGCGAACGGCTTTGTGGTTCCGCCGAAGAACATGGTGGCGCTGAAGTTTCGAGAAGAAGAAGGAAGCTTTCTCGTCGGTGCGGTGGCTGCGCTTCAGTCATCTCATCAGACGCTTGGCTTCGTCGGTGGCATGGACATTCCGCTGATTCACAAGTTCGAGGCTGGGTTTCGCCAAGGTGCGCTTTCGGTGTGTCCTGCGTGCAAAGTTCTCGTCGGATATGCCGGAACGAGCGCGGATGCGTTCAAAAATCCAGCGCGCGGCAAAGAGCTGGCCATGGCGCAGTATCAAGCCGGTGCGGACGTGGTCTTTCATGCGGCGGGCTCGACGGGACTTGGGGTCTTTGAAGCGGCTCGCGAGACGGGACGACGCGCGATTGGCGTCGATAGCGATCAGTGGGACGAAGCACCCGGCGTCGTGATGACGTCGATGGTCAAGCGTGTAGAGGTCAGCGTCTTCGACGTGATTTCTTCGCTGCGCGACGGACGCTTTGAACCCGGTGTGAAGGTCTTCGGTCTGCGCGAAGGTGGTGTCGACTATGCGTACGACGAGCCTGCGCGCGGCATGATTCCTCCGTCTGTGCGTGACCGAGTTGAGTCGCTGCGCAAAGAGATCATCGACGGCAAGATCTCAGTCGTCGACAAGTAGCGCGCTTCATAGCGAAACATAAGAACCAGCCAAGCAACATGACTAGCCGCCACCTTCGACGGTGGCACGGGACAATGAGACATGTACAAAGGGCTCCGGGTCGCGGTGGTCGTCCCGGCCTATAACGAAGCAGACAACCTGCCCAGCACGCTGGCGACGATACCGGACTACGTGGATCACATCTTGGTCGTCGATGATGGCAGTGTGGACATGACCTCGTCGGTGGCTGCGGAGCATGCGCGTCCTGGCGTCGAGGTGCTTCGTCACTTTCACAACCAAGGTGTCGGGGCTGCAGTGGCGACGGGCTATCGTCGTGCGATGGATCTAGACAGTGATGTCGCGGTGGTGATGGCGGGCGACGGGCAGATGGATCCTGCGGATCTTCCGAAGCTGCTTGCGCCGATCGTCGAGGGTCAGGCCGACTACGTCAAAGGCAATCGCTTCGCGTATCAAGAAGTGTGGCAGACGATGCCGAGGCTGCGGCTCGTTGGAAACATTGCGCTGTCGCTGCTGACGAGGCTGACGGCGGGCTATCCGCGCATGTTTGACTCGCAGTGTGGGTTTACGGCGGTGACGAATCGGACGCTGCACGCGATTGATCTCGACGGGCTGTTTCCGCGCTACGGCTATCCGAATGACCTGCTGGCGCGACTGTGGGTCGGCGGAGCGCGCGTGCTGGATGTCCCGGTTCGCACGATTTATGGCAGCGCGTGGCGATCGGGGATTTCGCTGCGGACGGCGATCTATCCGGTGCTGTTTGTGGCGCTGCGGGCGCTGCCGTGGCGGCTGTGGGCTCGGATGCGACGGCGAGACGAACGGGCGGAGAACCCGTGCACGTCGGAGTAGTGACGACATCGTACCCGCGCTTTTCGGGCGACTCGGCGGGCGGCTTTGTCCATGGACTGAACCTGTATCTGCGACGGTGCGGACATCGGGTCACGGTGATCTGTGCGGGCGACGGTGTGGCCGAGCCGCACGAGCTTCTCGACGGGATCGAGGTTCATCGGCTGTCGTCGTCGCTGTTTTTTCATGGCGGTGCGCCGGATGTGCTGTCGAGCGGTCTTTTGCGAGAGCCGCTTTCGACGCTGCTTCGGGTGGGACGGTTTTCCGGTGCGCTGCTGGCACAGTGTGCGCGGCGGCTGGCTGACAGCGACGTGCTGATCTCGCACTGGCTGGCTCCGTGTGGGATGCTGGCGACGCTGTGTCAGGGGAAGCGGCCACATGTGGCGATTGCGCACTCGTCGGACATTCACTTGCTGCGGCGCGTTCATGCGCAGTCGCTGGTGCGCTGGCTGTCGGCAAAGACGCGGCTGATCTACAGCGCGTCCCATCTGCAAATCGACGGTGCGCCGGGTGAAGTGGTGCCGATGGGAATCGATGTGGCAGCATTTTCAGCGACGGATTCGCAGCGGCTCTTGGCGCGGCGACTGGTCGGTGGCTCCCGCAAGCGAGTGCTGTTTTTGGGCCGACTGGTTCCGGTCAAAGGCGTGTCGGTGCTGTTGGCTGCGATGGCGCAGCTTGCGATGGAAGTTCCCGTTGAGCTGATCGTGGCTGGGGACGGTCCCGAGCGGGCTTCGCTTCAGCACGAGTCTGAGCGTCTGGGACTGCCGGTGCGCTTCGTGGGTGCGGTGAGCGGGACGGAAAAGCAGACGCTGCTGTGGGCTTCGGATGCGCTGGTCTTGCCGTCGCTACAGCTCGCGGATGGTCGAACCGAAGGGGCGCCCGTGGTGCTGTGGGAAGCGCTGGCGGCGGGCTGTCCAGTGGTTGCCTCGAGCGTGGGTGGAGTGGCGGAGCAGCTTCAGTCGGCAGGACTTCTGACAAAACCGGGCGAGGCTTCGTCGCTGCTTGGAGCGCTTCGGCAAGTGCTCTGCGACGAAAAGACTGCGGACCAGCTGCGGACAGCGGGCTTGCTTCGGGCGCAAGCGGCAGACTGGTCGGTGATTGGGCCCAGGCTGCTTGGTCCTGCGCTGATGCCGTAAGGTTTGATTGTGCGTACGTTCTGTGTTGCCAAGCCGTCGGTCGTGAAGGTTGCGACGCAGAGGCTGACATGGTAACGAATCAGCATCCTGCTTGTTATTGCGAGCGGTATAAATAAACCTATTGCGTACGCACTGTTTTTTGCGAAACAGCAAAACGGTGGTCGTTTTTGGCGCTCTGCCCAGTCGGCAGAAGAGGAATGGCAGAAGATGAACTTGGCATCCGTGAAAGGTCGCGTCCGCCTGGGGCTCGTCCAACCAACTGGTCAAAAGCATGGGCTCCTCCGTCGAGTGAAGTGGCTGTCGCTGCTTCTTCTGCTGGGATCGCTCGTGCCTGGCTGTGACAAAGGTCTGGCTGGGCTGCTCGACAACACAGGAGTCGGTGCGACGCTGCTTCCCGGTGTGAAGCTGAACCTGCCGCCGCCGCCGTCGTTCGCAGAGCCGAGCACTCCGCGTGAGTATCCCGACGGAACGGTGTCGATCTACGGACTGCGCAAAGAGTTTAAGCGCTACAGCGACACGAAGAACAAGTACATCGGGCAGAAGGTGAAGGTGAAGGCGTACCTGCTCGAAGTCTACAAGTGCCCGGTCTGTCCGAAGGGCCAGCAGTGCAAGCAGTGCGAAGAGCCGCACATGTACGCATCGGACGAGCTGAATGGCTCGAAGGAAAAGGGCCTGCTGATCGCCGAATATCGCGGCTTCCGTGGTCGCGAGCCGAAGCTGACGATCGGCAAGCAGTATGTGTTCGAAGGCGTGTTCAATCAGTCGAGCCCGAAGGGCTTTACGTCGACGGACGGTCTGCTCGTCTATCACAAGATGCTCGACGACACGAACAAAGAGCACATTGGTCCCGCCGAAGAAAACGAGCGCCAGGCTGCACTGGCTGAAGCGGCGGCTCTCAAGGCAATGGGTCAGCGTCCTCCCGTGGCTGCGACGCCGACTCCTGGCGCCCCCAAGTAACGCACTGTTTCCATCGTGCTTTCGCCTTCCCTTACCGCGCTGCTTGAGCGCGTCTCTCGTTCTTTCTACTTCAGTGTCCGTGTGCTTCCCGAGGCAGTGGCCGCTCAGATTGGGCTGTCTTATCTGCTGGCGCGTGCGGCGGACACGATTGCGGATACCGACCTGCTGCCTGCGTCCGTGCGGCTTGATCTGCTGACCGAGCTGGATCGGGCCTGTGCGGGCGATCGAGCCGCGACGGATCAGCTTCATCGCTCGCTGACAAGCGCACTGTCCGACGGAGCTGTGAGCTCGCTTCCATCGAGTGAACGGACGCTGCTTTCCGTGCTCGGAGACTGCCTGACACTGCTTGCGCAGTCGTCCGATGGCGATCGCGCGTTGATGGCCAAGGTGCTGCACCAGCTCATCTCGGGGATGCAGGTGGATCTGCGACGATTTCCAGCGGCTGGGAGCGTGACTTCGGCGGATCAGGTTGTGACGCTGCGCTCGCTCGAATATCTGGACGAATACACCTATTACGCGGCGGGCTGCGTCGGAGAGTTCTGGACAGAGATCTGTGCCGCGCACATTCCGGGCCTGTCTCACTTGGCGGAACCGGAGCGGCTTTCGCAAGGCGTGGCGCTCGGAAAAGCGCTGCAGCTGACCAACGTGGTGCGAGACATGGCGTCGGATCTGCGGATCGGACGCTGTTATGTGCCAGAGCCGCTTCTTACCAAGCACGGTCTGTCGTCGGAGCGCTTGTTTGCTCTCACCCAGCGGCCACCCGTCGATCTGACGGAAGCGCGAGCGATGCGGCACTTGACCGGCGAGCTGCTGGCGCTCGGAATGGCTCGCTGCGACGAAGCCTGGCCGTATGTGCTGGCGATTCCGACACAGCAGGTGCGGCTGCGGCTCGCGTGCATTTGGCCGCTGTGGCTGGCGGTCGATACGCTGGCGCTGCTCGGTGATGTGGGATCGCCGCTGCTGACGCCGGATCAGCCGGTGAAAGTGACCCGGCAGTCGGTGTATTCGCTGCTGGCGGGATCGTCGGCGGTGACGCTGCTTGGACGAGCGCTGGGCTCAGATCGATGGTTAGATTCGCAGTTTCAGGAACGGAAAGTGCGTGCGCTGCGTTCACTTGAGGTGCGGTCATGAAACGCGTCGGCTGGGCTCGATGGGCGGTCGTCTGTTCGGTTGCGCTTACGGCGGGAACAGTCTCGTCGGTAAGCGCGCAAGCTGTGGCGGATGCAGCGACGACGGCTCCGATTGGACTTGGCGAAGCGATTCAAGTTGCGCTGGCTCATAGTCCGACGGCGGAAGCGGCTCGTCAGAGCAAGCTGTCGGCGGAAGCGCGGGTGGGGACGGCGAGAAGCTCGTGGCTGCCGCAGCTGACGCTGTCGGGAACGGTGCGTGGCGACTACAGCTACCAAATTGGCGGAATGAACGGTCAGAGCGCCGTCTCGACGCTGCGATCGAGTGGTCAGCTGGCGCTAAACCAGATGATCTACGACTTCGGTCGCGTCGGAGGTCGCATTTCCGCCGCGCAAGCCAGTGCCCAAGCGGCTCAGACCGACGAGCGTAACGTTCAGTCACAGGTCGTCCTCGGGGCGATGAGCGGTTTTTATGCGGTGCTGCAAGCGGAAGCGCTGCTGTCCGTCGCGAGCGAAAACCAGCAGCAGCAGCTTCGACGACTGAAACAGGCTGAGAGCTTTTTCAAGATTGGGACCAAGCCGCAGATCGATGTGCTGATTGCTCAGACGGCGGTGGCGCAGTCTCGGCTGCAGGTGCTGCAAGCGCAGGGCAATGTGCAAGTTGCGCGAACACAGTTTTTGCAGTCGCTGGGTCTGCCGGAAAGCGACTGGTCGCGCTGGCAAAAGCGTCCGATGTCGTCGGTGCTCCCGCCTCCGCATGCGCTGGAATCGCTGCTGAGCGGTGCGAGTGCCGAGACGGTGGCGACGATCCCCGATGAGACGGTCGATGCGGCGCTCTTGAATCGTCCCGATTATCAGTCGCTTCAGTCGCGGGTTCGTGCGGCGGAAGCACAGCTCAAAGCGGCGCGTGCGGATTATCTGCCGACGCTGTCCATTGGGGGAAGTGCTTCGCTGAGCAGCGGAACCATCGGTGGAATCAGCGGGCTGGATGTCACCACGCAGCAGTCGCTACCGGGTCTGCTGGTGACGGGAACGCTCGGGCTGAACTGGCCGGTTCTGACGGGATTGTCGACGGTGTATGCGGTTCGGGATGCGCAGGCTCAGCTGTCGCTGGCGCGGGCAAACCTTCAGCAGCTTCGTCTGTCGGTGCGCAGTCAGCTTCAGCAAGCGCTTCAGCAGGTGTTGACGGCGTGGCTGACGGTGGAAGCGTCGGTGGCGCTCGCGAATCAGGCCAAAAAGCAGCTTGAAATGGCAGACGGTCGGTATCGCGCAGGTGTCGGCAATGCGATTGAGCTGGGCGACGCGCAGGTGTCGGCGATGCAGGCGCAGGCCCAGCAAGTTCAGGCGGACTTTGCGCTGGCGCAGCAGCGGGCGAGCCTGCGTTTTTATCTTGGGGAACTGATCAAAGAGCCCGAGCCTCGAGGAGGAACCTCGCCATGAGCGAACAAACGTCAGCGTCTCGGCGGAAGCTGTGGATGTGGCTGGGTCTTGCGGTCGTTGTGATCGGGCTCGGTATCGGTGCGTATCGGCTGTTTTTCCGTAAGAGCGACGCGCCTCGCTGGGTGACGGCGAAGGTGACGCGCGGCGATGTCACGCAGGTCGTAAGCGCGACGGGAACGATTCAGCCGCTGCTGCTGTCGCCGGTGGGCTCGCAGGTGTCGGGCATCGTGTACAAGCTGCATGCCGACTACAACGACACGGTGAAGCAAGGGCAGATCTTGGTGGAGCTGGATCCGGCGCTGTTTCAGACGGCAGTGAAGAGCCAAGAAGCGAACGTGGCGTCGGCGCAAGCGAACCTGATTCGCACGAAAGCAGATGCTCAAAACGCGGCGCGGGTGGCGGAGCGAGCGCGGGCGCTGTTTGCGAAAAACTACATCTCGGCGGCGGACCGTGACACGGCTGTGGCGACGGAACAGAGCACGGCAGCGAGCGTTCAAGCGGCAGAAGCGGGTGTGAAGCTGGCGCAAGCGAGCCTCGACAAAGCGCGGCTGGACCTGAAAAACTCGGTGATCTTGTCGCCGGTCGATGGTGTGGTGATCTCTCGCAACGTCGAGCTGGGACAAGCGGTGGTGGCGTCGTTTCAAGCGCCGAACCTGTTTCAGATCGCTGGCGATCTGCGCAAGATGCAGGTCTTGGCCAGTGTCGATGAAGCGGACATTGGCTATCTGACCGTCGGAGCGAGCGCTGAGTTTACGGTTGACTCGTTTCGCGGCAAGCGCTTCCGCGCCAAGGTCTCGCAGATTCGCAACGCTGCGCAGACGGTGCAAAACGTCGTGACGTACGTGGTGGTGCTCGATGTGGACAACGCGGAGCTGCTGCTGCGACCGGGCATGACTGCGAACGTCAGGGTCGTGGTCGCGGACCGAAAAGAGGTGCTGCTTGTGCCAAACGCTGCGCTGCGATTTAAGCCTCGGATGGAACGCTCGGGCAGCGACGGAGCCAAGCCCGAAAATCGCGAGCGACGCAACAAAGGCGAAGGCAAGAGCAAGACGCCGCTGTTTGTTCCCGACGGTGAAGGCATTCGTCCGGTCTTCGTGAGCGTTGGCATCAGCGACGGACTCAACACAGAAATCACCGAAGGCGTCAGCGAAGATCAGGTCATCGTCATCGAGTCGCAGAAGACTTCGTCGGGTTCCTCGGGTCCAAGTAGTCCGATGGGCGTGCCGCGACCCGCTGGGGCTCCCGGTGGTGGCGGCGGCATGAGACGCGTCGGTATGTGATGCCCGTGCTTTGGGAAAACGACTCGCGATGATAGTGTGCGGCCATGGTTTCTGACCCAGCGGTGTCGCTTTTGGCCCGTCACATCCGTGACGTTCCTGACTTTCCCAAGCCCGGCATTCTGTTCAAGGACATCACGCCGCTCCTCGGAGATGCGACGGCGTTTCGGATGTCGATCCAGCTGCTCGCAGAGCGGATTTCTCCGCTTCGTCCGACGATGATCGTTGGTGTCGAGTCGCGCGGCTTTATCTTCGCTGCGCCGATTGCCGAGCGTCTGGGCTTGGGCTTTGCGCCCGTTCGGAAGCCGGGCAAGCTGCCGTATCGTCGCGTCACGGAGAGCTACTCGCTTGAATACGGAAGCGGCACGCTGGAAATGCACGAAGACGCGGTGGCGGGTCAGCGGGTCGTGATCATCGACGATGTGCTGGCGACGGGTGGAACGGCGGCTGGTGCGGCGCGACTGTGTCAGCGTCAGGGCGCCGAGGTGCTGGGCTTTGGCTTCGTGCTCGAGCTGGCGTTTTTGGATGGTCGGAAGCCGCTGGTTGGGCATCCGATTGTGACGCTGCTTTCGTACTGATCGACGGGACGCTTGTCTTTACAGCGATGAGCGAGCCGACTTCTTTCCCGATCCAGCGACGGAGCCTGCGTCTGACGATCGTGACGCCGCTTCAGGTGGTGCTCGATGTCGCTGGGGTTTGGCATGTTCGCGCCGAGGATGTGACGGGATCGTTTGGGATCTTGCCCGGACATGCGGACTTTCTGACGGTGCTCGCGGTGTCGGTGCTGATCTATCGTCGCGGTGACGTCGATGGCTCTGACGGATCGGCAGGCGAGGAGCGCTTCATCGGTCTACGCGGCGGCGTGCTGCAAGTCACGGGCGGTCAGCATGTTCAGGTCTTTGCGCGAGAGGCAACGCTCGGTGATGATCTTGGGGTGTTGTCGACGGATGTGAAGCAGCGACTGCTGGCTGCGGCGGCGCAAGAAGCGGAAGCGCACAAGAGCTTTTCTCGTCTGGAAGGATCGCTGATTCATCACATGACGGACTATCTTCGTCAGGATCAAGGCGGCGGGACGACTCGGCGGCTGGTGGATCGATGAGCGTCGAACCTCCGTCGAAGCGTGCGCATCCCGATCCACTTCCTGAGTCGGCGAGCCGTCTGGCGGAGCGGCGTGCGCGTCATCGTCAAGATCAGCACAGCCTGATTGCGACGGCAGTGACGATGGTTGGGCTCGGCTGGTTGGTGGTCATTCCGACGCTGGCTGGGATGTATGTGGGACGGTGGCTCGACGGAAAGACCTCACACGGAGTGACGTTTTCCGCTGGGCTCGGGCTCTTGGGGTTGAGCGTCGGCTGCGTGATGGCGTGGCAAAAGGTGTCGACGCACAGGCCCAAACAGTAGGCTATTCGTAGCGTAGCGCTTCGACCGGATCGAGGCTGGCTGCACGCTGAGCGGGAACCACGCCGGATAAGATTCCGACGAGCGCAGAGAAGCCAACCGCGATCAGCACGATGTCAAAGGACAGTCGCACGGGCAGCCCTGGAACCAGCAGTCGTCCCATCGTAATGATCAGCGCACCGAGCAGCAGCCCGATGATGCCTCCGAGCAGCGAGATCACGATCGACTCGAGCAGAAACTGGAGCAGGACGTGACGCTTCTTGGCTCCGACGGCGCGACGGACGCCGATTTCACGGGTTCGCTCGCGGACCGACACCAGCATGATGTTGGCGATGCCGATGCCTCCGACGACAAGCGAGATGCTCGCGATCGCAATGAGCACCATCGAAAACGTGTTCATGATGCCGTTTACCGTCGAGAGCATGTCGTCTTGAGAGATCACGGTGAAGTCGACTTGATCGTTGTGACGACGACGGAGCAGCTCGGTGACTTCTTCGATGGCGGGCTCGACGCTGACTTTGTCGCGGGCGCGGGCGAGGACGTGGGAAAGTCCCTCGACGGCGAATAAGTCCATCGCAGTGGTGACGGGAATGAAGACGATGTCGTCGAGATCGAAGCCGAGCGTCTGACCTTTGTGTTCCATCAGCCCGATGACGCGGAACTCTCCGTCGGCGACTTTGATCACTTTGCCGAGCGGATTTTCGTCGCCAAATAGCTCCAAAAGGACCGTACGCCCGAGGACAACGAAGCGACGTCGGGCATCAATGTCCTCGTCGGACAAAAAGCGACCTTGTTCGACCTGAAGCTGGCGGATTTCGGTGAAGCGGCTGCTGACGCCGAGGATGAGCGTGTCGCGGCGACGATTGACGTAGCGAACGGTTCCACCGCCGGTGACGACACCGCTGACGCCATCGATGGTGCTGGCTCGACGGGCCAAGATCTGTTCGTCTTCGCGGGTGATCTTGTAGACCGTGCCGAGCGAAGGGCTGCCAAATCCCTTGGTTTCTCGTCGACCAGGTTGGATTTGAAGCAAGTTGGAACCGAGCCCAGCGAAGGTGTCGCCGAGATAGCTGCGGGCTCCTTCCCCTAGAGAGACGAGCAAGATCACCGACAGCACACCGATGATGACGCCCAGCGTGGTCAGCACCGCGCGGACTTTGTTGGCACGAAGCGTATCGAGCGCCGTCAGAAGCAGTTCAAGAAGCGGCATGCGCTGCGGACTGTAACCCGCAAGCTGCCTGGGAAGTTACTTCTTGAGCGCGTCTTTGGCGCGACGGGCTGCGTCACAGATCGGCAGGTTGCCTTTGAGCGCAATCGTGATCGCGCGTCGTGCGACCTGTGGCATCGAGATGTCTCGTCCCGTCAGACCTTCGGGAATGCGCTCGTGCAGCAGAAACTCGCGGGCGTCGGCCAGGCTGATGCCGTTTTGACCGCGTGACAGCACGTTATAGAGCAGCGATGCCTCGACGGTGCCAACGAAGCCAGCTTTGGACGGAACCTGATGACCGCCTTGGGCCGACTGCTGCATGCGAATCTGATGAGCCGTTGCCAGATCATCCAGTGTCAGCGTCTGACCGTTCTTGCTGAGCGACAGCAGCTGCTCGACGAGCGCTGGATCGACCTTGGCGTTGTCTCCAACGTGGGTGTCTTGGCGGGTCAGGCTGGCGTCGTGTTCGAGCTTGCCGTGCTCGCACAGATCTTGAAGATGCAGCACTTGCTCGCTGCCTTCGCCGGGCTTACCAAACTTTTCCATTGCAGCGACGGCCAGCTTGTCGGCCAGCGCGGTGGACACGCCGAGTCGGTTGACCATCGCGGACACCAGCTGCGCGCGCGTGGCGATGCCGCTGCGGGGAATGTGGCCACCGTTGGCCAGTGAGTTTAGGGCCGGGCAGGGACTGCGCTGTTCTCCGGGCTGGGCGGGCTGCCAGCCTGATGCGGCGGGCTCGGACTGCTTGCTCATGAGCGCTCTCCAGAATAAAGAGGGCCCAAGTGTACCACGGGCAGGCTAGGCGGTTGGGAGGGCGGCGGGCGGAACCGGTGGGCTGATGGCTTCGCTGACAACTTCGCTTACCGCGTCGCTCACCGGCTCTTTGCCAGCCAGGATGTGCGCTGGTGGAGTCCGCAGATCCCACACCACGCCGACCCACGACAGCATCTTGAGGATGTAGTAGCTACAGTCGACTTCCCACCAGAAGAAGCCTTGGTTGGCGGTGCTCTGGTAGTAGTGGTGGTTGTTGTGCCAGCCTTCGCCCATCGTGATGAGCGCCAGCCAGAAGTTGTTGCGGCTCGTGTCGGTGGTCGGATAGCGACGGCTGCCCCAGACGTGCGCCAGCGAGTTGATAAAGAAGGTGCCGTGCCACAGTAGAACACTGCTGACCAGACCGCCCCACACAAACCAGTGGATGCCGCCGATTGCGTACAAGATGGCTCCACCGACGAGTGCGGGTGCCCAGTGCCAGCGATTCAGCCAGCGCAGCTCGGGATACTTGGCAAAGTCACGGATGCGATCCCACTCGGTGTGATCGTAGTCGTTCGACAGAATCCAGCCGACGTGCGACCAGTAAAAGCCGTCTTGCTTGGGCGAGTGAATGTCCTCGGACATGTCGCTGAACTTGTGATGGTTGCGATGATGCGCGGCCCACCACAGCACGCCTTTTTGCATCGATGCACCGCCGATGACGGCCAGCACAAACTGGAACCAGCGCGACGTCTTGTAGGCGCGGTGCGAAAAGTAGCGATGAAAGCCCGCCGTGATGCCGAACATTCGAATGTAGTAGAGCGCGACGCAGACGATGATGTCGGTCGTCGTTGCTCCGATCCAAATCGCGGAGGCAATGGCCGCGATGTGGACCAAGAAAAACGGAATGCTCGTCAGCTTGTCGATCTGAAAGGGACGCGGGGGACGCTCTCGGGGCGTGTCGATGATCTCGACGGACGGAGCGGGTCGTTTCGCTTTGCTCTGCATGCCGTCATGTTGCCGCTCCGATGTCACGGTATTGTCATGGCGACATAATCTTTTTGCGGCGCGACAGCATTTCCTGTCGTCGGAGATCCAACCAATCAGCCAGGTTCATGCGCTCCATGGGCGTCGATGACGCGATGCGATCGATCGGCACGTTATACTTGCCGCCATGAAGCGAGACCCTCGCGTGGGCTGGATCGGCTGGCTGCTGTGCCTCGGCGTGTGCTTCGGGGTGAGCGGCTGTAAGCGTCCGTCTGCCGCGCCGCCGATGCGGGTGGTCGACATTCAGATCGCGAGTCAGACCGACGAAACGGCAGCCAGACAAGGTGCGCCGCAAGCGCTCGAGCCCGAGCCTCTGGTCGCGGCTGCGGTGGCAGGACTTCGTGCGGCAGAGGTGAGTGTGGCGCTGGCTCCGACTGAGCGGCTGCCAGGCGACTTTGTGCTGCAAATCGAAACGGGTCTGGTGTACGCGACGGGAAGTGACGCCAAAGCCAAGCAGCCACTGCTACGTGTTCTGACGGCGGGACTGCTGCGAAGTCGGCGTGGCTCCGATGCGCTGCGCGACGAAGCGACGCAGCAACCAGAGCTTACGCGACTTCAGCACCTGGCGGTCAGCGAGCAGGCGGAGCGAACGCAGACACCGACATCGATTCAGTGGCGAGAGCTGGCTCGTCGAGCGATTGAAGATACGGCACACAGCCTCGGAGCGCAGCTTCGGCTAAGTGGTGTGCCCAGCCGTGATTTGCTCGCGCTTGTCTCGAATGCAAAAAAAGAAGCGGATCTGCGCAGCGTGGCACTGCGGATCTTGGCACAGCGCAAAGAAGTGAGCGTGCAGCCGCTGGCGATGGCGGTGCTCAAAGACAAGCACTCACCGACGGCGCTTCGTGATCAAGCGATTGGCGCGCTGGTCGAGCTGGGCGATCCGAAGACGGTGCGACCGATACTCGATAGCACCGAGTTTCGCGATCCCAGCGAGCTTGGCAAAGTGCTCGAAGCGGTCGCAGCGCTCGGAGGAGACGAAGCACAGCGATACTTGGAGTTTGTTTCGCAAAGTCACAGCGAGGAGCGGATTCGACAAGAGGCCAAGTCGGCGCTTTCGCACCTGCTTTCGCGTCAGGCGAAAAAAGATGCATCGACCAGCGAATAGGGCATCCAAGCAAATGGCTCGCACAAGCCACATCGGCTGCGCGAATGACTTCCGAAGATTGACACCCGGAAGGCCACCCATTTATATTCGCGGCGGAGCAAACGAGGTTCCGAATGTCCGTCGAACAAGCAACTGACTATGGCCCCACGCTCGTGGCGATTCTGTTTGGAATCGCTTTTTCGTGCGTGTTCTTGGGTCTCGCCATGTTTTTGGGCCCAAAGCGCGAGAACGCCGAAAAGCTCTCTCCTTTCGAGTGCGGTTCGGAACCAATTGGCAGTCCCCGCGTCCGCTTTTCCGTCAAGTTCTACCAAGTGGCGCTCCTCTTCCTCATCTTCGACATCGAAGCGGCGTTTTTGTATCCGTGGGCTGCGATCTTCCGACGGCTTTCCTGCCTTGGAACGGTCATCCACGGTGAGTGCCTTGGCACCGTCACTGCCTTCGGTTTCGTCGAGATGCTGGTCTTTATGAGCACGCTGGTGGTTGCTCTGGCCTATGTATGGCGTAAGCGCGCCATCGGCTGGGGCTAACCGGGGAGTCAGGAAAAAAACATGGCCGAGAGCTACACCACCCGCCTTGACGATGCCCTCAACTGGGCGCGCAAGTACTCGCTGTTTACCTATCCATTTGTCACCGCTTGCTGTGGCATGGAGTACATGGCCACTGCTGGCTCGAAGTACGACATCGCTCGCTTCGGTGCCGAGTTCCCGCGCTTTTCGCCGCGCCAGGCGGACCTGCTGTTCGTCGTCGGAACCATCACCGAGCGTCAAGCTCCGGTGCTGCATCGCATCTGGATGCAGATGGCCGAACCGAAGTACGTCATCGCATTCGGTGTGTGTGCTTCGACGGGTGGTTTCTACCAGAACTACAACACCGTCCCCGGCTGCGATCAGGTCGTCCCGGTGGATGTCTACATTCCAGGCTGTCCGCCTCGCCCCGAGCAAGTTCTCGACGGGCTCATTCTCCTCCAGAAGAAGATTGCCGAAGCCACGACCTGGGTTCAGCGCCGCGATCGCAAAGAAGTGGAGCTGGCCGCTCAGTCCACCGATGGTCGGAAGCGCCTGCCGGTGGTGGCGTAGCGCCGCCTTTTTCCGTGAGCGTGGAAGCAGCAAGGGAAGAATTTTGCAATGAGCAAAGCTGATCTCGACAAGCTGGTGGCGCAGTTTCCCCAGGCAATCGTTTCGTCGCACAGCAACCACGGCGATGACACGGCTGTGGTGACTGCCACTGCGCTAAAAGACGTGATGCGCTATCTGCGCGACTCCGCCGGGTTTGACTTCCTGGTGAGCGTGACCGCCGTGGACTACTTCGGTCGTGAGCCTCGATTTGAAGTGGTGTATCACCTGCGATCGATGGCGACGGGCAACCGACTGCGCATCAAAGCGCCGGTTCACGAAGAAGAAGGCGGTCCAAGCGCTGAGGTTGCGACCGTGTGCGATCTGTGGCCGACGGCGAACTGGCAAGAGCGTGAGGTCTACGACATGTTCGGGATCAAGTTCACGGATCACCCGGATCTTCGTCGCATCCTCATGTACGAAGAGTTCGTGGGCCATCCGCTGCGCAAGGACTATCCCAAAGAGCAACGGCAGCCGCTCATTCGCCGCGACTACTCGCTGAGCTAACGGAGCCAAAGACATGTCGACGACGACACAGAGCAAGACTGGAATGAAGAAGCTTGCCTTTGGCATGCCGACTCCCGACGAAATTGCGTCGGGTGGTGTTCATGGGCTGAGCACGCGTCCGAAGGTGCCGCCCGACCTGATGTCGAAGCTGAACGCGGCGGAACTGGAAGAAGTGGAAGACATCGAGCTTCCGACGGAGCCGATGACGATCAACATGGGTCCGTCTCACCCGGCGACCCACGGCACCGTGCGCATCGTTCTGACCATCGATGGTGAGACGGTGCGCGACTCGGATGTGCAGGTTGGGTATCTGCATCGCTGCTTCGAAAAAGAAGCCGAGCACGCGACGTATACGCAGGTCTTTCCGTATACCGATCGTCTGAACTACGTCTCTCCGCTGCTGAACAACGTGGGCTTTGCGCTGGCCGTCGAGAAGCTAATCGGCATCGTCGACCGCTTGCCGGAGCGCGCGCAGTACATTCGCGTCATCGTCGGCGAGATCTCGCGCATCACAGACCACCTGACGTGTCTGGGCGCGTCGGCGATGGAAGTCGGTGGCTTTACGCCGTTCTTGTGGATGATCAAAGTCCGCGAGTGGCTGTGGGAGCTTCTCGAAGAGCTGACGGGCGCTCGTCTGACGCACTCGTATGTGCGAATTGGTGGCGTCTCGCAGGATCTGCCGGAGCACTTCATCGACAAGCTGCGCGCGACGCTGCACAAGAGCACGTCGGTGCTCACCGAGTGCGAGAGCTTGCTCGTCAAGAACCGCATCTTCCGCGACCGAATGGACGGCGTGGCTGCGATCTCGGCAGAAGATGCGATCGGGCTCGGCTGGACGGGTCCGTGCCTGCGTTCGACGGGCGTTCCGTATGACGTTCGCAAAGATCATCCGTATCTCGTCTACGATCGCTTTGAGTTTGATGTTCCGGTCGGTTCCGTCGGTGACAACTACGATCGATTCGCGGTTCGTCTCGAAGAGATTCGGCAGTCGATGCGCATTCTGGATCAGGCGATGACGCAGATCCCGGCAGGTCCGGTGCTGCTCGACGATCCGCGCGTGGCGATGCCCGCGAAGAACGCCGTCTACAACACCATCGAGAGCATGATCGGCCACTTCAAGCTGATCATCGATGGCATCAAGGTTCCCGCCGGTGAGGTGTACTCGTACACCGAAGGCGGCAACGGCGAGCTTGGTTTTTACATCGTTTCCGACGGCACGGGACGTCCGTACCGCTGTCACGTTCGCTCTCCCAGCTTCATCGCCACGCAGTCGATGTCGAAGCTGATCCTGGGAGCAGGTATCGCCGACATCATTCCCACGTTCGGCATGATCAACATGATCGGCGGCGAGTGCGACCGCTAACCCGAGAATAGGCAACTTACAGGTCATGGCAGAGACCCCTCCCTCACCCATCAAGTCGAGCATCGCAGCCGCCCTGCGCGAGACGGCGACTCCTCCGTCACCGCCCCCGGCTGCGCCGCCCGCTGCGGCCAGTGCTGCACCCGCTGGTTCCGCCCCAAGCTCTGCGCCGCCGCCGAGTGAGCTTGTCACCATCAAGCTCGACGGTCGTGATGTTCAGGCCAAAAAGGGTGCCAACCTGCTTGAGGTCTGCCTCGCCAACGGCGTGGACGTAAGCTACTTCTGCTATCACCCTGGACTCAGCTCGCCTGCGGTCTGTCGGCAGTGTCTCGTCGAAGTGGTGGGTCAGCCGAAGCTGGTTCCGGCCTGCTTTACGCCGATCGCCGACAAGATGGAAGTGAACACCGCGACCCCGCGCGTGCTGTCGATCCGTCGGCAAATCCTGGAATTTACGCTGGTCAATCACCCGGTTGACTGTCCGATCTGCGACAAGGCGGGCGAGTGCACGCTGCAAAAGCAGTATCAGGACTGGGATCATGAGGGCTCGCGGTCGTCGATCCCGAAGGTCCACAAGCCGAAGATGCAGGATCTGGGTCCGCACATCGTCCTCGACGCGGAGCGCTGCATTCTGTGCACCCGCTGCATCCGCGTGTGTGACGAAGTGGCGGGCGAAAAGCAGCTGACGATGGCATGGCGTGGTGACCGTGAGCAGCTCACGGTGGCGCCGGGTCACAAGCTCGACAATCCGTACTCGATCAACACCGTGGATGTCTGTCCGGTGGGTGCGCTGACCAGCAAAGACTTCCGCTTCACGATGCGGGCGTGGGAGCTGTTTACGACTCCGTCGGTGTGTCCTGGCTGTGCGACGGGCTGTAACGTCGAAGTGCATCACGCGCAAGGCGAAATTTGGCGGCTTGTGCCTCGGGAAAACCTCCAGGTCAACAAGTACTGGATGTGCGACGAAGGCCGCTTTACTTACAAAGATGTTCGTCACAAGCGGCTGACCTCGGCGCGCATCGGTGGCGGTCGGGGACAGCCTGCACAGATCACCAGCCTCGATAAGGCGGTGACGTTCGCGGCGGAGCGGCTCGAAAAGCTGGCCAGCAGCGGTGCGTCGATTGGTCTGGTCTATTCCGCACAGACGACGAATGAAGCGCTGTTTGCGCTGTCGCAGGTTGCTCAGAAGCTGATCGCGCGCGGTGCCAACATTCGTTCCTACGTGACGGGAACTGCGTCGAAGCCGGAGCGGGCCGACAAGATCCTGCGCAGTGCCGATACCAACCCGAATACGGCTGGTGCGACGCTGTTTGCTGGCGCTGGTGCGTCGGATGCTGGTGCGCTGCTCGCGGATCTGAAGGCGGGCAAGCTCAAAGGTCTGTGGATGGTTGGCGCCGATCTGCCGCTCGCGGAGCAAGCGCTGGCGGATACCGCACCGATTGTCGACGGACTGGAACTGTTCATCTGTCAGGCGGTGTCGGACTCGGCGCTGCTGCGACGGGCTCACGTTCAGCTGCCGGCGGCGGCCTGGGCTGAAGTGGATGGCTCGTTTACCAACAACAAGAACCTGGTTCAGCGGCTGCGGAAGTCGGTTGCGCCACAAGGTGATGCGCGCTCGCACCTGGAGCTGATCAGCCAGATCGCGAAGAAGGCCAACCTGGCGTCGGGCGAAAAGTGGCAAGTGTCGGCCCGACAGGCCTTCTTGCAGATGGTGTCCGTGGTTTCGTCGTCGCTGCCTGTGGGCGCGGACCCGGCTCAGGTTGTGGCAGCAGGGTTTGCTTCGGCGGAATGGGGCAAAGAGTTCCTGCCGGTGCAGCTGCGCTTCGCCAACTCGCGCGGTTAATTGAGGGGATGCGATGACTGATTCGATCCTAATGTTTTTGGCCGAACACACGGCCGTCGCAGCGCTGCTCAAGCTGGTGCTGCTCGTCCTGGGCTTTGTGATGCCCCTTGCGTCGCTGAGCACCTGGGCCGAGCGTCGTCAGTCGGCGATGATGCAGGACCGACTCGGTCCCAATCGCGCAAACATTGGACCTGTGAAGCTGTGGGGCATCCTCCACTTCGTCGCGGACGCCATCAAGATGATGTTCAAAGAGGACGTGGTGCCGGCCAAGGTCGACCGCTTCCTGTTTGCGCTCGCGCCGGTGATGGCGATTGCACCGGTGCTGATCACCTTCGCGGTGGTGCCGTTTGGTCCCGACCTGTGCGTCGGTCAAGTGCTGAGCGTGGTGACCGATCCGACGACCTGCAAAGCGACGATTCCGCTGCAAGTGGCGCGGATGGATGTCGGCATGCTGTTCTACTTCGCGCTGGCGTCGCTGGCGGTGTACGGAACGACGCTCGCGGGCTGGGCTTCGTACAACAAGTGGTCGCTGCTCGGCGGTCTGCGTGCTTCGTCGCAGATGATGTCGTACGAAGTCTGCATGGGCCTGTCGCTGATGGGTGCGTTTTTGGTCTACGGCTCGCTGGAGCCGAACGCCATCGTCACCGCACAGGGCTCGAACATCCTGAACTGGGGCATCTTTACCCAGCCGCTCGCGTTCGTGCTGTTCTTCACCGCCGCGATTGCCGAGACCAAGCGCGCTCCGTTTGACCTTCCCGAAGGTGAGCCCGAGCTGATCGGCTACTTCGTCGAGTATTCGGGCATGCGCTTCGGCATCTTCTTTTTGGCCGAGTTCATCGAGACGATCTTCCTCGCGGCGATTGTGACGACGGTGTTCCTCGGTGGCTGGCAGGTTCCGGGCCTCGACTCGTCGGGCTTTGGCAGCTTCCATCTGCCGCACCTTGCGGTCGTGCTGCTGCAAGTGGTGGTCTGGTCGCTGAAGATCCTGCTGCTGTGCTGGCTCCAGCTGCTGATTCGCTGGACGCTGCCGCGCTTCCGTCCCGATCAGCTGATGCGGCTCGGTTGGAAGCAGCTGCTGCCGCTGTCGCTGCTTAACATCATCATCACCGCCGCCGTGGTTCTGTGGCGCTCGGGAGGCAAGTAAGCCATGTCAACGCATCACGCTCCTTCATCACACGAAGCGTCTTCGTCGACTGGTAAAGCGCGCGGCAAGGTCGGTGTTCGCGTCGTCGGTCGGCCAGACTCGCTTGAGCAGCGCGTCTATCTCCCCGAGGTCATCCGTGGCCTTGGTGTGACCGCGAAGCACTTTTTCGCCAACCTGTTTTCGCGCAAGTACACCGTCACGGTTCAGTACCCGGAAGAAAAGGTGAAGTACCCGGATCGCAACCGAGGTCTACACCGCCTGATGCTGCGCGACGACGGTCAGGTTCGCTGCGTCGCGTGTATGCTGTGTCCGACGGTGTGTCCGGCGCACTGCATCACCATCGTCCCCGAAGAGACGGGCAACAAGAACGAAAAGCGTCCGCGCATCTTCGAAATCGACGAGCTGCGCTGCGTGGTCTGCGGTCTGTGCGTCGAAGCGTGTCCGTGTGACGCGATTCGAATGGACTCGGGTGTTCATGCTCCGGCGGTGGACTTCCGAGGCGATGCGATTCAGACCAAGATCGACATGCTCAAGCGTGGCACCTCGTCGGTGGCGACCCAAGGCGGCGTCGGTCACGAGTGGCGTCAGAAGCAGCCGTCGGTCAAGCAGTACGACCCGCCCAAGTAATCCATCATGTTGCGTCCTGGCTCGATCGCGAAAGAGCTCACCATCACCCACGTCGTCGGCGAGCAGGACTTGGCTCCGCACGTCGCGGCGACGGGAACGGGCGGTGGTCCCGAGCACAACCTGTTTCCGCTGGTCCTTGGAACAGCCAAGCTGATCTCGCTGATGGAGCTGGCCGCCGCAAAAGCGATGGAGCCGATGCTGCTGCCCGGTGAGCTGACCGCCGCGATTGGCGTGCGGATTGAGCACCATGCTCCGACGCCGCTCGGTGGGACGGTGCGCATGACGGCGCGCTACCTGGGTCTGGAAGGCAAGTTTCACCGCTTCGAAGTGATTGCGCACGACGATGCGGGCGAGATCTTCCGAGGGCTCCACGTTCGCGCGGTGGTCGAAGCGCGACGGCTCGAACAGGGCGCTGCGCGTCGCTTGCGTCAGTAATCCGTAGTCTTCCCTACAGACTGATCCGATTTTCCCCCACAACAGGTCGCATTTCGCCCGCGTTCAGCCACTGGGCTGCGCAGGCGCGCGGCGTTGTCTCGCGTGGCTTACTTGCGATCCGACAGCGCTTGGCGAATCAGCACGACCGACAGGACGAAGAACGCGCCCGCCGCAATCACGTCCCCACCAAGGCCCAGCCGTTCCCAGTAGTCGCGACCGAGATCGAGCTTGTGCGCAACCGGCTCTGCGAAGCCTTGGAGAAACGCAATCAGCATGCCAGCGAGCGAGCCACCCGCGACCAGTCCCGTCGCATAGAGCATGCCTGGACCAATGTCAGACTCGGCAGCGGCGGCCTTGCCTCCCGACCTCAGGGTGCGACGACGATTGACCAGCCAGCGAACCATGCCTCCGACGAAGATGGGCGAAGTGGTCGACAGCGGCAGATACGCACCGACGGCCCACGACAGCGCGTGCGCGCCCGCAAGCTGTGCCATCAGCGCCATGAACACTCCGACGAGCACTGGACCCCACGGAAGCTGCTGGCTGAGCTGACCTTTGATCATCGTCGCCATCAGCATCGACTGCGGCGCGGGGAACTTTTCGGTGCCAATCGCGTGCTGGACACCCGGAATCGAGCGATCGAGCAGCAGCAGCGTGCCTCCGATCACCAGCACCGACACCACCACACCGATCATCAGGCCGATCTGCTGCTTGTACGGCGTCGCTCCGACCAAAAAGCCGGTCTTGAGGTCTTGCGAGGTTGCTCCCGCATTGGCCGACGCGATACAGACCACCGATCCGACGAGCAGCGCCGCCGCTTGATAGGCATCGCCGCGCCAGCCGATGGTGATGAAGACCAAACAAGTGCCCATCAGCGTCGCAATCGTCATGCCGGAGATCGGGTTCGACGAGCTGCCGATGATGCCGACAATGCGACTCGCGACGGTGACGAAGAAGAAGCCAAACAGCACAATCAGCGCCGAGATGATGAGCGAGCCCGGGAACTTGCCCGGCAGGTTGGGCAGCAGCGCGATGAGCAGTCCGAGCACCACCGTGCCAATCACCACCAGTCCAAGTGGCAGATCGCGCTCGGTGCGGATCGCGTTGGCACTGCCGCCGCCTTTGAGGTCGCGAATCGAGTCTCGGAAGCTGCTGACAATCGTCGGAAGCGTCTTGAGCAGCGTCATCATGCCCGCGCAGGCGACGGCTCCGGCCCCGATGTAGCGAACGTAGGCGCGATAGACTTGCTCTGCGACGGAGTGGCTCTGAATCCAGGCGTCGCTATAGCCAAGCGCGTGCAGGTCGATGATGCGCTGCGCGTCGGGAACGTACATCGAGATGAGCGGAATCAGCGCGAGCCACGACAGAACACCACCGGAAGTCATCTCGGAAGCGATGCGCGGACCGACGATGTAGCCGACGCCCAGGTATTCGGGCGTGATGTTGCATTCCAGGTTGGCATTCGGATAGACCGACTTGGGTCCGGTGCGCAGGCCCGGTGTGTCTCGCCACAGCTTGAGCACGCCCATCAGCAGCCAGTAACCCGCCGCCGAAAAGACGCCGTGGAAGACGCGCTTGGCCAGGTCGCCGCCGCGCTCACCGACCATCAGCACTTCGGCGCAGGCGGTTCCTTCGGGATAGGGCAGCTTGCCGTGCTCTTTGACGATCAGGCTGCGACGGAGCGGAATCATGAACAGGATTCCGAGCACTCCACCGACGGCAGCGAGCGTCAAGATCTGGCCGTAGCGAAAGAAGCTGTCGCCTTGCGCCAAAAACAAGAGCGCGGGCACCGTGAAGACGACTCCGGCGGCGATCGACTCTCCGGCGGAGCCCAGCGTCTGCACGATGTTGTTTTCGAGGATGGTGCTCTTGCCGAGCTTCTTGAACACGGCAATCGACAGCACGGAGATCGGAATCGAGGCCGAGATGGTCAGTCCGGCACGCAAAGCCAGATACACCGTCGCGGCTCCGAACAGAATGCCGAACAGGGCTCCGAGGAGAACCGCTTTCGGGGTCAGCTCGGCTACGTCGGCTTCGGGCGCGATGTACGGTACGTACGGCTGCTGCGAGGTCGAGGAAGCGGCGGGCTTGGCTGGCTCTTCGTGTCCGTGAGCGGCGGGCGCAGGATCGGTACTTCGACGGGGCGACATCAGGTCGGCTAACGTATCATGTTCACCGACAAGTCAAGCTTCTTTTTCGTGCCTGTTTCGTCGGGTAACATACAGACGATGAGGACCTACCTAAGCAGCGGCGAGGTGTTCCAGGGTCACAAGCTGGTCGGTGAACATCCCGAGCGGCCCGAGCGACTGCAAGCGATCGAAGCGGCGCTCGATGGATCGGATCTGCTGGGAAAGTTTCGGCGGATTCCACCGCGTCCAGCGACGAGCGAGGAGCTTCTGCGGGTTCACTCGGCGGGGTATCTGGCGGATCTGCGGCAGCGAATGGGCGATCTACAGCCCAAGGGACAAGGCTGGATCGATCCCGACACGTATTACGGACCGGGAACGTATCAAGCGGCGCTGCATGCGGCGGGAACAGCCTGTGATCTGGCGCTTCGAATTGCAAACAGCGACGGAGACAACGGCTTTGCGCTGGTTCGTCCGCCGGGACACCATGCCAGCAGCGATCGCGCGATGGGCTTTTGTCTTCTCAACAACGTGGCGGTGGCTGCGGCGGCGGTGCGAGAGACGGGACGACGGGTCTCGATCGTCGACTTCGATGTCCATCACGGAAACGGCACCGAAGAGATCTTTGCTCGTGACGGTGGCGTTCAGGTCATCAGCCTGCATCAGTTTCCGTTTTATCCGGGCTCGGGCGCAGCGACGTCGATTGGTGAGGGCAACGGACGCGGCGCGATCATCAACATTCCGCTGCCCGAAGCGAGTGCCGGTCCCGAGTACAAGCTGGCGATGCGACGGCTGGTCGTTCCTGCGCTGCGACGGTTTGCGCCCGATGTGATCTTGGTGTCGGCGGGCTTCGATGGTCACGCGCAAGACACGCTGGCGGGAATGAGCCTGGTTGAAGACGACTACGCGGCGATGGTGGCGTCGCTGCTGACGGTACAGGCTCGGCTTTTGTTGGTGCTGGAAGGTGGCTATCAGCCGTCGGCGCTGGCGGCGAGCGTGCTGGCGGTGCTGCGCGTCCTGACCGATCCGAGCGGTCCGAGCGGCTATCGTCCGTCGGGTCACGATGCGGGCGTGGCGCCGTCCGAAGCGGTGCGCAGGCTGGTGACGGAACTTCAGAAGCTCCACGGTCTGTGAAGGCAGATGTGGTAGCTTGTCGCCGTGCCAGTTGCCAAAGTTGTGCTAAAGCGCGGTCGTGCCAATCCCGTATGGCGCGGTCATCCGTGGGTGTTTTCGGGGGCGATTCAGAAGCTGCCAGCCGGGCTTGTGCCGGGCGATGTGGTTGCGGTTCACGACGCGGACGAGCGCCTGATCGGGCACGGCTTTGCCAACCCTCGGTCGCAGATTGCGGTGCGAATGCTGACGGTGGGCGAGCTGTCGTCGGCAGCGCAGCCCGATGTCGCAGAGCACATCCTTCCGCCCAAAGCGCTGGTCGATTCGCTGATTCATCGGCGGATTCATGAAGCGAGCCTGCTGCGGCGATCGATCGGTCTGCCGCGATCCGATACGACGGCGTATCGACTGGTGAACAGCGAGGGCGACGGCCTGCCCGGACTGAACATTGATGTGTTTGGCGACGTGGCGGCGGTGCAGTTTTCGGCGCTCGGGATGAAGCTGCACGAAGACGCGGTGTATGCGGCGCTGCGGACGCTGCCGAGTCCGCCGTTGTGTATCGTCGAGGCTGCGGCGGGAAGCTTTGCCAACATCGAAGGCTTTGCCTCGCAAAATCGGGTGGTCTTCGGTGATGAGAGCCTGCTTGCCGACGGAACGCTGTGCCTGGAAAACGGCGTTCGGCTGCGGATTGATGTGCGCGAAGGACAGAAGACCGGCGCGTTTCTCGATCAGCGCGACAATCGGCTGCTGTTCGGTCGCTACTGCGCGGGTGCGAAGGTGCTCGACGTGTATAGCTACGCGGGCGGCTTTGCGCTGCAAGCGCTGCGAAACGGTGCGGTTGAGGCGACTTGTGTTGATATCTCGCCGCGTGCGCTGAAGCTGTGCACGGACAACAGCCAGCTTAACAGCCTGGGACCGCTGCACACCGTCGAGTCCGATGCATTCCGATTCTTGGAAGGCGCGCGACCGCTGCACTACGACGTGGTGGTGGTGGATCCGCCGAAGTTTGCGCGGGCGCAAAAGGATCTGCCGGCGGCGCTCAAAGGCTATCAGCGGCTCAATGCGCTGGCGATGGGCGTGGTGCGACGGGGCGGTCTGCTGGCGACGTGTTCGTGCTCGCAGCTTGTCGATGAGCAGTCGTTTCTGCGAATGCTGGCAGCGGCTGCGAGCGATGCCGGTCGTCGCGTCACGGTGCTGTATCGCGGCAGCCAAGGTCTGGATCATCCAGTGCCACCGTCGTTCGATGAAGGTCGCTATCTGAAGTTTGTGCTCCTCGGCGTACTGTAGATCTACGGGCGAACCCTGATCGCTTGTCGATGGCTTGATGCTGATCCCGCTGCTGTCCGTCTGTGCGCTGATTGGCGCGATCCTGCTGTCGCTGTGGTCGCGTCTGAACGTGGGGCTGCTGGCGCTGGCGCTGGCGTATCTGCTTGGCGTACTGGGCGCCAAGATGACGCTGCGCCAGGTGATGGCGGGCTTTCCGGTGCCGCTGTTTTTGACCGTGCTGGCGCTGACGCTGCTGTTTGGGCACGCGCAGTCGAACGGAACGCTCGGGAGAGTCGCTGGCTACGCGGTGCAGCTTGCGCGGGGTCGTCCCGGGCTGCTTCCACCGGTGTTTTTCTTGCTGGGTGCGACGCTGGGAACGGTGGGCGCAGGCAACATTGGCGCGGTGGCGATGCTGGCTCCGGTGGCGATGGCGGTGGCGCATGAAGCGGGCGTTCCATCGTTTCTGATGGCGCTGATGGTCGCGTGCGGAGGCAATGCTGCGTCGATGTCTCCGCTGGCTCCGACGGGAGTGATCGCGGGCGATCTGATGGCGCGGATTGGGCTGTCGGGCTACGGGCTGTGGAACTATCTGCACTGTCTGATGGCGCATGCGCTGATCGCGAGCGTTGGCTATCTGTGCCTGGGCGGGGCGAAGCTGCTGATGCAGACTCCGACGGAAGCACAGCGAGAGCGACTGGCGCAGCTTCTGGCGAGTCATCGTCAGCCGCTGCATCGGACGCATGTGGTGACACTGTTGGTGCTGTTTGGTGTGCTGGCGACGGTGGCACTGGCCAAGGTCGAGATCGGCGCAGTCGCGCTGTGCGCAGCGGTGCTGATGACGCTGTTGCGATTGTCCGACGAAGAAGAAGTGCTGCGCGGCCTGCCGTGGGGAACGATCCTGATGGTGTGCGGGATGACCTGTCTGATGGGCATCTTGGAGCGAACCGGCGGCATCGACCTGTTTACCTGGCTGATGGAAAAGCTGTCGACGAAGCAGACCGCTCCCGGCGTGATTGGGCTGTGTACCGGGATCTTGTCGGCGTATTCCAGCTCGTCGGGGGTGGTGCTGCCAGCGTTTTTGCCGATTTTGCCCAAGCTGATTCACAAGCTCGGCGGTGGTGATCTGGTCGCGCTGGCCAACAGCGTCAACGTCGGAGCGCACTTGGTGGATGTATCGCCGCTGTCGACGCTGGGCGCGCTGTGTCTGGCCAATGCGCAGGGCGATACCAGTCGGCTGTATCGGCAGCTTCTGGCGTGGGGCCTTTCGATGTCCATCGTCGGAGCGCTGTACTGTCAGGTGGTCTTTGGCTGGCTGCGCTTCGGATCGTGAGTCGCTGCGGGTGGGCGCGCTGCGGTGTCTCTGCGACGATCGCCGCGAGGGTGGGACGCGGACCTCTCTTCGGGAATTGCCGAGTGATTTGGCTATAATGAAGCCGTGGCAAAAGAGCAGGCTCCACCGTCGATTCCCTCTGGTGTCGGTAGCGATGAGGACTCGGAGCCAGCCACCGTCGATCTAGTGCCCGGACAAGCAACGGGACGGAAGCATTCCCCGACGGATGACGACGGAGACGCGCAGACCACGGATCTGCCAGCCACTCAGTCGGGATCGGTACGTCCCCCGAGCCTTTCGGCCAGTGCACCGCGATCGATGCCGTCGATGCCGAAGGTGGGCATCCCGCGCTCTTTGCAAAAGTGGGATCGCTATCAGGTCATCAAAGTGCTGGGCTCAGGCGGAATGGGCGCGGTCTATATGGCGCGCGATCCTCGTCTGAACCGGCTCGTGGCGCTGAAGATTGTGCATCCGATGCTGGGTCACGCCGACGGCTCGACGGGCGCGGTGTTCGTCAAGCGCTTCGAGAGAGAAGCTCGTCTGCAAGCGTCGCTCGACCATCCGCACATCTGCAAGGTGTACGAGATTGGCGAGATGCCGAGCACTGCCGAGGACGCGGGCTATCCGTACATCGCGATGCAGCTCATCAGTGGCAAGCCGCTGCACATCGCGCAGCACGAGATGTCGCTGTTTGAAAAAGTGCAGGTGATTCAGCAGGTCTCCGACGCGATGCATGCCGCGCACCGTCAGGGATTGATCCATCGCGACATCAAGCCATCGAACATCATGGTCGAGCGAACCAGCGACGGGAAGTTTCATCCGTATGTGATGGACTTCGGGCTCGCGCGGGAGACGGCAGGATCGGATCAGAGTCGCTCGGGAATCATCGAGGGAACGCCTCGGTTTATGGCGCCAGAGCAAGCGCGCGGCGACACCAAGCACCTGGACCGACGGACGGACGTCTATTCGCTGGGCGTGACGCTGTACGAAATCCTGGTGGGACGATCTCCGTATGATGGCAGCGTCGATATCGACATCTTGCTGGCGGTGCTGACCGTCGAGCCAAGGCCGCTGCGATCGGTGGATGCGACGATTCCGCCGGACTTGGATGCGATTGCGCTCAAGTGTCTGGAAAAGGAACAGTCGGCGCGCTACGACTCGGCGAAGGCGCTGGCGGACGATCTTCAGCGCTTCATCGACGGAGAGCCAGTGCAAGCGCGTCGGATTGGGCTGTTTCAGCGGCTCTATCGGCGGGCGCGCAAGCACAAAGCGCTGGTTGGGCTGGGAACGGCGCTTCTGCTGTCGCTGTTGGGGCTGCTTGGCTACGGGGTGAAGACGCGGCTTCAGACGATGGAACGCGAGCGGCAAGCGCAAAAACAGGCAGAGCTGGCGCAGAAGCTGGGTCAGGAAATCAGCCAGATGGAGTGGCTGCTGCGCAGTGCTCGTCAGCTTCCGCTGCACGATCTGGAGCGCGAAAAAGGCATCATTCGGCGACGGATGCTGCGGCTAGAGGACGAGCTGTCAAGCTACGGTGGGATCGGCAAAGGGCTCGGGCACTACGCGCTGGGACGAGGGCACTTGGCGCTGCACGAATATCCGCAGGCGCTCAAAGAGCTGTTGGCGGCGCAGGACAGCGGCAACGTGAGCGCGGACGTTCACTATGCGCTCGGGCTGGTGCTCGGCAAACACTACGAGCAAGCGATGTATCAGGCACGGCTGTCCGGCGGTGGCGACTGGGCGGAAAAGCGACTGCTGGAGCTGCGGCCTCGCTATCTGCTGCCGGCGATTGAGTCGCTGCAAAAGAGCCGAGCGCTCGCGTCGGAAACGCCGGGCTATCTGGAAGCGATGATTGCGTATTACCGTCGCGACTACGACGGAGCGCTTCAGCAAGCGAAGGCAGCGGTGCAAGACGCGCCGTGGCTGTACGAAGCGGAAAAGCTGCAAGGCGACATTCACTTGGAGCGGGCGCTGGTCGCGCGTGACAGCGGCAAAGACGACGACGCAAAGCGTGAGTTTGGTCTGTCGGTGGCTCACTATCAAGCGGCGGCCAAGATTGGTCAGAGCGACGGGGAAGTCTACGAAGGACTGGCCGAAGCGTGGGTCCGTCAGGTCGAGATGGCAGCGACGCGCGGACAGCCGACGGAAGATGCCTATGCAGCTGCGATTGAGACGAGCGATAAGATCTCTGCGACGGAACCAGCGAGCACGGCGGGACCGCTCAAGAAGGCGTATGCAGCGCTTCTGACGATGGCAATCTCGGGATCGGGCACTAGCTCCGTCGAGCGCGTCCAGCGGTGCATGCTCGAAGCGCAAGCGGTGTTGGCCAAAGAGCCTGAAAATCCCTACGCGAGCGACGTGGCAGCCGGTTGTAATGCCTTCGCCGCCGATAGCGCCCAAGGCCGAGGCGAAGACCCAGAGCCGCTGCTGCGCAAGTCGCTGGCATTGCTAGAACCGGCGGTTCGTAAATATCCTCATTTCTTGTGGGGAATTAACGATTTGGCCAATATCTACGCGACACTAGGTGGCTATCTTCAGTTACACGGAAAAGCAGGATCGTTGGAGCTATTCGAAAAGGCGATTCAGTATGAGAACATGGCGCTTGGTCTGGATGCTGGATATTTGATAGCGCTCCAGAATTTGTTGTTCACATACTCAAAAGTGATTGTGCAAGTTGGCTCGGTTCAGGAAGTAAAGACAACCCTAGAACGAGTGGACTCTGTCTATAAAGTTTGCGTCGAAAAGAACCAACAGTTTCATCAATGTCACATCAACTATGTGATGGATCTGGCTCGGGCTGTGGATCGACTCCAGCTTGCGAACGAAGATGCGCAGTTGCCACTACAGCGCGGGTACGAAGCGCTGAGTAGAGTGCGAGCGCTGGGTGGGTCGTTTTTGGATTTGGAGCAGAACGCGGCGCTGTTTCATGTGCTGGATGCGCAGGAAAAGCTGCGACGGAAGCAAGATGCGGCGACGGCGCTGCTCGCGGCGGATCAGTCGATCGCGCGCTGTCTGGGGATGAACGGGCAGGATGCGATGTGCCGGACGCTGGCGGCGCAGCGGGTGTGGCTGGATGCGAAGCTGGCAGAGCTGGCGAAGCAGCCGACGCGGGATGTGCTGCTGCGGGCGCTCGAAAAGGCGCTGGAAGCGACCCAGAGTCCCGAGATGTATCCCGACGCGTGGCAGACGGTGGCGGAGACGTATCTGCGGCTGTTGCAGAGCGATGATGGCAAGGCGAAGCAGCGGGCAGCGTGGCTCTTGGCGGGAAAAGTGGCGGTGGGGAAGGTGTTTGCGGTGAATCCGAATCACGCGCTGGCGCAGGCGACGCTGGGCGAGCTGGAGCTGGAGCGCGCTCGGTCGGAGCCTCCTGGAATGCAGAAGGTGACGGCGGCGGAAGCGGCGCGACATGCACTGACGCAAGCGGTACAGAGCGATCCACTGCTGACGCGACGGCTGGGACCGCTGCTGGCGGAGTCTCGCAAGCTGGCGACTCGCTAGCGCGGGGAGCAGCCGGCGGGTCGAAGGGGGCGGGACGAGCGGGGTTTGCGTCGGTGGGAACGAGCGAAGGACTTGCGCGGGCTACTTCTGCTGAAACTCTAGGTAGACGGCATCCAGGCTGCCTTTGGCTCCGCCGCTATCGACGCAGACCACCCAGTCTTCACGGCTGGGCGCGTGATCGAAGAACGACTCCATCCAGCTCGACCACAGGGGCTCTTCCTTGGAATCAGACGGCTTGTAGTACTCGGTCTGGTCGCCGTGGGTGACGTAGACCTTGACCTCGCTGATGTCGACGCCGCTCAGCTGCGGAAGGATGCGCACGAAGTTGGCGGTGGCAAAGTCAGTGGTGGCATCGACGGTGATCTTGGTGCAGGTCGGTGCCTTGGGATCGAGCGCGATCGGCTTGGTGTTCCAGTACAGCTCACGCGGACTTACGCCCATCGGAGGTCCGACGAACAGCTGCGCATAGTCGAGGTGCGGGAAGGTCGAGCCTGGGGCTCCTGCGATGGCGATTTCGATGGCTGGAACGGTGCTGCCAAACGTCGTGCGACCCGGATAGATGGGATAGATGGACTTGACGGCGTACTTGTCCCAGCTATCGGTGGTGGCAAAGCCGCTGCCGGGAATCGGTAGGCTGCGGATCTGGTCGCGAATCTGGATGCTCAGGTCGCTGGGCGTGCCGTTTGAGTAGCGGAACGTCAGCGTGCCGGCCTTGTGCGGGTTGGCGTTGCCGCTCACGTAGGCTCCGGTCAGCAGATCCCATGGGCGCGTGAACTGGATGTTGATCCAGCAGCTTGCGTCTAGCTCCACCAGCTTGCGACCGCGAACGCAGTCGGTGGGGCTCTTGCAGGCAGCGGAGGCTCCGCACTTGGTGGTGTCGGCGCGAACGATGGTCTGGCAGTTGTTGCAGACGCCGGGGGTCTCGCAGCGCAGCGGCTCGCCGTATTGGCTGCCTTCGCCGCCTCGGCAGTAGCTGTCGTAGCAGGTGCAGCCGTCTTTGGTGCCGCACGTCGAGTCGCACTGATACAGGCCGTCTTTCCAGTTTTCGATTTCAAGGTCCGCCCACGCGCCGAGGAAGATCGACATCTGACGGAACGACTTGCCGTAGATCTGGGTGTTTTCCGTGCCCGAGACGACGTCCTGGTAGCTGTTGAGCGAGCTTCGGTTGAGTCCGCTGTAGCTCTGGGCGGGGTCGCTGGTCGGCGTGATCGGGACCGAAAGCCCTGCGTCGGCGTAGGCCTGCGAATACGCGCCGTCGATGCTGCCGCTCTTATTGCACAGGTTCGTGGTCTTTAGGTGCGAGTCGCAGCCACCCCACTCGCAGTCACGTCCGATGATGATCTGAAGGTCGCGATTGAGCGATGAGCTGAGTCCACCCGCATCCGGGAAGTAGCAGGCGAAGGCGCGCGGGTTTGCGTAGTACGCGCCCGTCACGGGGTTGAGGATGTACTTCTTTTCGTCCCAGATGTTGCCCCAGAACTGGCCCTCGGGATACGCCATGAACAGCTTTTCGTTGTCGCCGAGCTTGAGCGAGTCATCCATTCCGCGCATCGACAGCGCGTTGTGAACGCCTTGGGTGTTGACGCGGGAGATCAAGCAGGCAGACACCGCTTGCTGCTCGCCAATCGGGACCGTGCCTGTGCCTCGGCACCACGTCGGAGCAAGGTTGAAGTTGCCTCGGAAGTAGCGCGTCTCGGTGACGCCGGGGGTCGCGGGGTTGTTGCCTCGCCAGCGGACGTTGTCGGTGCTGGCGCAGGCGCAGCCGGTCCAGTACGCGAGGCCGCTCAGTCGGGCCTCTCGCTCCGCTGCCGAGATGCCCGGCGCGTTGATCCAAGCGTTCAGACCCCAGTCCGTCGGAACCGAGGTGTTGCTAAAGCCGATGCCGTTCCAGCCGATGCCGTTCCAGCCGATGCCGTTCCAGCCGATGCCGTTCCAGCCAATGCCGTTCCAGCCAATGCCGTTCCAGCCAATGCCGTTCCAGCCAATGCCATTCCAGCTGATGCCATTCCAGCCGATACCAGCCTGCTGGGTCTGATCCTGATCCAGACTGGTCTTTGGTTCAGCCTCACAACCAATTAACAAATAGGTTGCTGAGAGCAGCGCAAGGAAGTGTCTCTTCATTCCGAATGCCTCCTGATCGCGGTCCATGGGTTGATGCTTAGCGCATAGCAGCCAGGGAAGAGCCCAGGAGGTAGGGGAAAACAAGATAAGAACGTCAATAAGGGGTTAGAATGATGCTGAATTTGCTACCGTCCAGAGAGCTTCGCCGAAGTTATTATGTCAGCTGAGATGTTGCACAGAAAGGTGGTTGATAAAAACGCAATCAATACGCACATAAGCCTCTGTTGCCGTGCGTTGTGTGCGATCGCTGGGGTCGTCTGGGCTCCCACTGCGACATACGTCTTCGCCCATGGATGGTTAGATGGATTACTGTTTGTAAAATTTAGTAATATTGAAAACCATGCCAGCAGTAGGTGATCTCGGACCAGACTTCGCTCTCTATAACCAAGACCAGCACATGGTGCAGCTCGGGCGCCTGACCGCCGACGCCGATCATGTGGTGGTGTACTTCTTTCCTCAGGCGGGCGCGCCGGGCTGTGTGCGGGAAGCGATCGGCTTTCGCGACGTGATGCCAGAGCTGCTCAAGCGACGGGTGCGGGTGGTGGGAATCACCTCCAGTCCGGGCGCTGAGATCACCGCCTTTGCCAAAGAGCAGGGCCTAAACTTCGACGTGCTGTGTGACTCGAGCCGTCGCATCTGTGAGGAGTGGGGCGCGCTGCGGGGCGAAAACACCGCGCGCATGACCTTCATCCTCAATGCAAAAGGTGTGGTGACGCACGCATTCCCGCGCGTCGATGTCTGGAAGCATCCGGCAGAAGTGTTGGCGCTGTTTGCGGCGAGCCCGGTTGCGGCAGAACCTGTTGTTGCGGCGCAAGCTCCGGTACAGCCAGCGGTCAGCCAGACGGCGGCGGTGGTCTCTTCGACATCGGTTCATAGCGCGGGACCGGATCTGGTGGCGGAAGCGGCGCGCGCGGTGCTGAAGCTTTTGCTGATGCACAAGCAGTCGGGTGGAACGATTCCTCCCGATGTGAGCGAGCTTCTGACGCAGCTGGGTCCCAAGTAGCGATCGCGGTCGAGCGGGCGGCGCTTAGGTTCGGACCGGCGGTGACTGCGCTTCGGGAATCATGTGGCCGCCACGCGCGATGCGAAAGCGATAGCCGCGCCAGCTGACCTGTCGGGTTGCGAGCGCCTTACCGAGCCCCGCCCACAGAAGCAGCTCAGCGGACAGCACCTCGAGCGCGCTTTGCAAGACGGTCGGGCGAAGGCCTTGCGCTCGTCGCAGAAGATAGGAAAGCAGCGTACGACTGCTCCACAGCGCACAGGCGAACAGCGACAGGCGCGGGGTCCGTAGAAACAGGCTCGCCAGCACGAGCGGTGGCGTCGCAGCCATAAAAATCGGATACGTGAGGAGCAGCAGCGGACGCTGGGCGCGGACAACCATCAGCCAGCGACCGACGCGCGCGATCACACCTCGTAGGCTGCGACCTCCGTCGGAACAGCGGGCTGGAAGCGGGCTTAGCTCGACGGAATAACCAGCCTCGCACAGCCGTCGCGCCAGCTCATAGTCTTCGCCGAGGATGGTGCGGACGCCTTGGAAGTCGCCGATTTCAGACAGCGCCCGTCGAGAAATCGCCAGAAGCGCACCCGCCATGCTCGGGACACCGCCGATCAGCCGATACAGCCCGTAGAGCGCCATGAAGTTCTGTGCGGAACCTCCGACGAGCGCTGCCGAGACGCGATCCCAGCGTGTGCGCGGCGCTTCTTCCACCGGCGACGCAAAGGCAATTCCGACGGCTTGCTTGGACACTGACGAGGTCGGCGCGCCACAGACCATCGACACCAGCGTCGGCAGGTCGGAGTCTCCCATGCGAACGTCGCTGTCGGCGGTGATGATGATCGGCTCCGTCGATCGCGAAAGTCCCATCGCGAGCTGCGCGACCTTGCGGTTGTGACGCGCTTCCGGTCTGGTCAGCAGCACTTCGACGGGAACTTCGGGCGGAGCGTGCTGCGCAACCTGCGCAAGCGTCGGATACGCAGGATCAGACGCGCTCGGCACCAGCAGAAACACCCGTCGCGGACCGGGATAGGGCGCATCGATGGAAGATCGGAGGTTTTCGTACAGTCCAGGCTCGTTTCCTTCGCACGGACGCAAGATCACAATGGGCGGCCACTGCGCAGGTGGCGTCGGACGCGACTTGCGCAGGCGCAGAATGCCCACGACGAGGAGCAGCGAAAAAAACAGGGACGTTCCGCCCCAGACCTCAAGGCTAGTTTTCAGCACAACACCGAGCATCAGGCCCTGCCATCATCGCTTTGTTGCGCAGGCTCGGATAGAAAAAATACGCAGGCTGCGAGGGCTTTTTCCGATCACTTCGGACCGTCGCTGACGCGGACTTGATGGGTCTTGTAGCGCAGCAAAAACTGCAAGCTGGGACGACGGAAGCGGGTCAGATCCAGGTATTCACCGACGCCTCGGAGCTGGATGCTGGGCAAGCGCTCTTCGTCGGATAGCTCCATGCCAAAGCGTGCGTAAAACGGCGCATCCAGCAGCGCACTGCGACGGATTCGGCGTGCCAACAGCGTGCCTGCGGACATGGCGCGCGGAACCTTGAGCCACAGGAAGTCTTCGCCATCCAGCGGAGGCTCAGACGAGGGCGGCTTGCGGCTGCGAACGATCTCGGGCTCGGCGGAGTCTTTGTGCAAAAGCAGGCCTATTCGATGGCGCGAACCGTCGAGCAGCGTCGTGTCATAGACCACAGCACCGATGGAACCATCGTCGGAAAAGCCGTGTGCCCAGCCCCAGCGCAAAAAGCAGTCTTCGAGTCGTCCCGCGCCAAAGTTGTGATCGCAGTACGCGGTGCCGGAAAAGGAAATCGGCTCGTTTTCCAGCCGAAGCTCGACGGTGGCCGAGGAAAACAGCGACAGCGGCTGCCAAAAGTGCGCGTCGTGGCTGGGACTTTCGCCGAGCAGCACGGGAAGCTGAACACGCGGCGGCGGACCGAAGCGCAGCTGACCAGACAGCCGAGGTCCGGGCTTGCCGAAAAAGCGCGTGCTCGGCTCGGACAGGTCGATACGCAGACTTCCGTCGGGCTCTGTGACGATGCGAGTGTGCTCAATCTGAATCGAGTGATCGCTCGTGTGCAGCGACGACTTGGGATATTCGTTCATCACCCACAGCTTCTGGCGTGGGCGGTCCGTCGGAGACGTTCGTTCGTAGATCGCCAGGTTGACGGCGGGAACATCAAGTCCGGTGACGGCTTCGCCGCTGCGCAGACGGGCCGCGTATTCCGCCGAAAAGACCGATCCAGCAAAGACAATCAGCGTCAAGCCGAAGCGACCTTGGGCATCGTGAACCTCGGCGTACCACCACGCGTAGCCACCGACTTGAGCGGCGAGGCTGAGCGCGGGCGCAGTGCTGGCTTGGAAAAATCCCGGTGCAGTGGTGGACGCGGACACGAGCGATGCAGCCTCCGAGGCAGTGACACGTCACCGAAGCAAAGCGAACCTTGGTGTCGCGAGCAACTACTTTTGCGGTTCGATGCTGTCCACGGCTCGGCTGCGACAGGCTGACGCTGCGCAATCGACAAGGCTCGCACGGACGTGACCAGCCCAGGGCCCCCTTCGGTCACATGGTGGCACCGGCTGCGCTGCGCTTTTCCGCGAGTCTTGGGTACTTTCCGCGACTCGGGCCCCCCGGCAGCGAGGATGCCAACGACCACCTGGACTGGTCACGACCCAATGCGAGGACAATAGGATGCATGAAAAACGAAAGATGAAATACGAATAATTTCGCGAATATGAACGAGTTTCAGGCGCTGATTGGGGCTTTGTGCGGGTGAACGGATGGCAAAGCAAGCGAACGTGCGCGGCGTTCCCACCTGATGTGGGTGCGGCGCTCCCCCGCGAGGAATGACGAGACTTTTTCGTCGGTTCGACGGTTGTGCCTTGACGCGTTGCGAGGGAGTGCCTATTCGTGGATGCCTTGCCGCTTAACGACTTGTCATATCGGACCGAGCACTGTGCTTCCGACGAACTGCGAAGCATGCCCGGTCCGCGTGAGATCGGGCCGCAAGACGAGCGCTATCCGCAGCGGCTGCGACGGTGGCTGCGGGCTCGTTCGGTGTGGCTGCACGGTCGGGCAGCGCTGCTCGATGGTCGTCCGGTCTGCACGGTGGTGGGATCGCGAGCCTGTAGTCGGCAAGCGGAAGAGCGGGCGCTGGCGATCGGTCAAGCACTTGCGGAGCGCGGGATTGTGGTGGTGTCGGGCGGTGCGCTCGGGGTGGATGCGGCGGTGCATCGTGGCGCGCTGCGTGGAGGTGGATCGACCTGCGCGGTGGTGGGGACGGGCATTGATGTGCGCTATCCGAAGCAGCATGCCGGGCTCCAAGACGAGATCGCGGAGCGCGGACTGCTGCTGTCGATGTTTGCGCTGGGATCGCCGCCTTTGCCGCTGCACTTTCGGGTGCGCAATGAGCTGATGGCCGCGATCGCTGATGTGGTCGTGGTGGTGGAAGCGCAGGCGAAGTCGGGATCGCTGATTACGGCGCGTCATGCGCTGCGTTACGGACGGACGCTGTGCGGGTTTCAAGGATCGGAAGGCATGATGTCGCTCTGGTCTTCGGGGGCTCGCGTGGTGCGTGGTGTGGAAGATGTGCTGGCGCTGCTGGCTGCGACGCAAGAGGGCGTGATGCCGATGCCTGCGACGCTGCCGGAATCGCTGCCGCAGCCGACACCGAAGCCGATGGAACAGACGCTGACTGCGGACGATGAGGCAGCTTACGCGGTGTGGACCGCGCTGCTCGCCACGGAGTCCGCCGATGTAGGGGAACTGTGTGCGCGTACCGGCCTAAGTGCGGATCGGTGCGCGGCGGTGCTTGTTGATCTGGAGCTTATGGATCGCTGTACCCGCTTGGCGGGTGGGCGGTACATCGTGCATGCTCCGCTTAGCTAGGAAAGCCATGGCCCAAGCCAAGTCTTCGACCACATCAAAGTCTGCTCGGAAGACCGCCCCGTCTGACGAGGAGAGTACCACCGCCACCAAAAAATCGACCAAAGCGTCGAAAAAGACGACTGCTGCGGCAGCCGGAAAGAGTGCTGGGTCGACGAAAAAGACCGCAAGCGCTGCCAAAAAAGGCACGAAGGCGACAGCCGCTGCGAGCAAAAAAGCCGATGCGAAGTCGGCTCCAAGCAAGAAGGCTTCGTCGACCAAGAAGTCAGCGGCCAGCAAAAAGTCAGCGGCCAGCAAGAAATCGGCAGCCAGCAAAAAGTCCACTCCAGCGCGCGGCGGTGGAAAGCGTGGATCGATGCTGGTGGTGGTCGAGTCTCCGGCCAAAGCCAAGACGATCGAAAAATACCTGGGCGGCACGGCCAAGGTGATGGCGTCGGTCGGTCACGTCAAAGACCTGCCGAAGTCGAAGATCGGTGTCGATCTCGAAAACGAGTTCACGCCCGAATACGTGGTCATTCGCGGCAAAGGCAAGATCCTGACGGAGCTGTGCAAAGCAGCGAAGAGCAGCGACGTTGTCTACTTGGCGCCTGACCCTGATCGCGAAGGAGAAGCGATCGCGTGGCACCTCGCGGATGAGATTCGTCCGGCGAACGCGAACATCAAGCGCGTGCTGTTTAACGAAATCACGCAGCGCGGGATCACCGAAGCGATCGCCAACCCAACCGATCTGGACAAAAACAAGTACGACGCGCAGCAGACGCGGCGCGTGCTCGATCGGCTGGTCGGGTATCAGATCTCGCCGATCTTGTGGAACAAGGTCCGTCGGGGCCTGTCCGCCGGTCGTGTGCAGTCGGTGGCTGTGCGCATCATCGTCGAGCGTGAAGCGGAAATCGACGCGTTCAAGTCGGAAGAATACTGGACCGTCGCTGCGGAAGTGGAAGGCAAGACGCCTCCGCGCTTCTTTTTGCGGCTGTACAAGATCAACGACAAGAAGCCTGAGCGGCTCGATGGAGCGACGGCGAATCAGATCGCTGAGCTGCTTCGGCGCGTGCCGCTCAAAGTGGCGCAGGTCGAGCGCAAAGAGCGTCGCAAGATGCCGACGGCGCCGTTTATCACGAGCAAGCTTCAGCAAGAGGCTGCCAAGAAGCTGCGCTTTACCGCCAAGCGCACGATGGGCGTGGCGCAGCGACTGTACGAAGGTGTCGAGCTGGGCAGCGAAGGCCGCGTCGGTTTGATCACCTATATGCGTACGGACTCGACGCGAATCAGCGCCGATGCTCTGACGGAAGTGCGCGGCTACATCGGTCAGCGCTTCGGCAAAGACGCGGTTCCCGACGAGCCGATCGTCTACAAGTCGAAAAAAGGCAACGTCCAAGACGCGCACGAAGCGATCCGTCCGACCAGCACCAAGTACGATCCCGAGACGGTGCGCAAGCTGCTGCGCGAAGAAGCGGCCAAGAGCCCGGACAAGGCGCGCGACATCGAAGATCAGATCAAGCTGTATCAGCTGGTCTGGAATCGCTTTGTGGCGTCGCAGATGAAGCCAGCGGTCTACGACCAAACGACGGTGATCGTCGAGGTCAAGAACGCGGGTCAGTCCTACGAGCTGCGGGCGAGCGGTCAAGTGCTGCGCATGCCGGGCTTTACGCTCGTCTACACCGAGACGGAAGACGAGGATGCGCCGGCGCAGGAAGCTGCGACGGATGGCGATCGGCTGCCGAGCCTGGAGCCGGGCGAGCTGCTCAAGGCGCTTGGTGTCGCTGCGGATCAGCACTTTACGGTGCCGCCGCCGCGCTTTACCGAAGCGTCGCTCGTCAAAGAGCTGGAAGAAAAGGGCATCGGTCGTCCGTCGACGTACGCGACGATTCTGTCGACGATCCAAGATCGCGGCTACGTCGAAAAGAAGGAAACGCGGTTCCATCCGACGGATCTGGGCAAGCGCGTCAACGAGCTGCTCGTGCAGAGCTTCCCGCACGTTCTGAACGTCGACTTTACGGCGCGGATGGAAAACGATCTCGACGACGTGGAAGAAGGACAGCGCAACATGCTGGCGCTGCTCCAAGAGTTCTACGGACCGTTTAAGATCGACGTCGAAAAGGCGCATGTCGAGATGAAAGACCTCAAGAAGGTCGAAATCCCGACGGAGCTGGTCTGCGAAAAGTGCGGTCAGCAGATGGTCATCAAGTGGGGCCGCAACGGGGAGTTCTTGGCGTGCAGCGGCTATCCCGAGTGCAAAAACACCAAGGAATTTACCCGCACCAAAGACGGCACGATCGAGCTGGTTCCTGAGCCAACGACGGACGAAAAGTGTCCAACGTGCGGTGCGGAGCTGATCTTCCGACGTGGTCGCTTCGGTGAGTTCTGGGCGTGTTCGCGCTATCCCGAGTGCAAGACGACGCGTCCGGTGAGCCTGGGCATTACATGTCCCAAGCCCGGCTGCGGCGGCTTTTTGACCGAGCGTCGATCGCGACGTGGATCGCCGTTCTTTGGCTGCTCAAACTACAGCGCCAAGGGCTGCGACTTCGTGTCGTGGGATCGTCCGATCAAGGAGCCATGCCCGGACTGCGGTGCGCCGTTCCTGCTCAAGAAACAGAATCGGTCAGGAACCAAGCTCCGCTGTGCAACGTGTAGCTACCAGAGCGAACAGACGGAGTCCGATCTGCCCGATATGGGCGGTGAGGAGTCCGGCGGCGAGGAAGATGCCGCGTAGGTGATGTAGACATCCCAAGGACGGACACGCGCCGACTTGGGATGTTGGCAGGACATCCAAGCGGCGGATACGCGCCGACTTGCGATGTGAAAGGACATCCAAGCGGCGGATGCGCGCCGACTTGCGATGTCGCAGGACATCCCGGCGGCGGATGCGCGCTGGCTTGGGATGTGGCGGGACATCTCAACGGGCGGATACGTGCCGACTTGGGATGTGGCGGGCCATCCAAGCGGCGGATGAGCGCGGACTTGCGATGACGCAGGACATCCGTGCGCCGGCGTGTGGGGATGCTGTCTTCCCAGTGTTTTCCCGGGTGAGATCGGTCGAGGACGGAACATCTCGCCGCGCAAGATCTGCAAGTGGTTTGCGCTGGTTCGTAGGCCTCATTACGAAAAAACGAGGATTGACAGAAGTCGTTCCGATCCACTAACGTAGGCTGACCCTGGACTTTAGCTCTGACGATCAGTGCAGGCTCAGGGGGGGAAGCAAGGGGCGGTCGGGCAGGCCATGAATCCAGGCCAGTACCACATCATTAAGGAGACTTCCCAATCCATTGGGGAGCTCCTCAAGCAGCAGTACAAGCAGATTGGTTACAAGCGCGTCCATCTTGTGGTGGCTGCGCCGAAACAAGAAAACATCGAAGGCAAGATGCCAGCGGTGTCTCTGTACTTGTACAACGTGACTCTCGATGAAGAGGGCGTTGGCAACAATCGCAGCGCTCAGTACATCGATGAGGAAATCGGTGAAGGCGGTCAGGTCCGCGAGGTCGCCCGAGACATGCCCATGTGGCTGCGTCTCGACTACCTGATCTCGTGCTGGGCGCAGACACCGGAAGAGGAGCAGCTGCTCCTTGGCGCGACGATTCGCGCGTTTATGGAACACCCGACGATTCGCGGAGATCAGCTCAAGGGCGAGTCCTTTGAGCCGGATGACTACATTCCTCTGCTCCTGTCCCAGAAGCTCGACGAGACGGTGTTGTCGCGCTTTTGGTCGAGCCTCAATCAGCCGCTGAAGCCGGCCATACAGTGCTGGACCACGATCCCGCTGTATCCGACTACGGCGCGCTCCTTCACGCGTGTTCGTGAGCGCGAGGTTCGCTTTTTCGACTTGGACAAACTCAACCGGCTCCGTCAGTGAAGAGCTGAACGGGGCCATTTGGACGCAACCATCGCCAGGCCGTACCGATAACCTTCTGCGAGACCACTTGGACCAGCGCGGAAGGCAACCCTGGGGATCATCTGACGGTAGGCAAATCAGCAAGGAGAGCGCAGCATGGCCACTAGTTACCTTTCGCCGGGCGTATACGTTGAGGAAGTAGACCGCGGTTCTAAGCCGATTGAAGCAGTTGGAACCAACACCGTGGGCTTCCTTGGCGAGTCGATGATGGGTCCGGTTAACCAGTCGGTGCTCGTCACCAACTGGACCCAGTTCGTCAAGACCTTCGGCGATTTCACCCAGTCCACGTTCCTGTCGCACGCGGTGTACGGCTTCTTCAACAACGGCGGCTCGCGCTGCTACGTTGTGAACGTCGGCGCCCCGGCGAACCTGGACCTCAGCCCGGCTGATACCAAGGCCGCTGCCGAAAAGGCTGCTGCGGTGAAGGCGGACGGCTCGCCCTCGACCGGCAAGGTGGACAACGACGCCCGCTACATCGGCAAGGACAACGGTCCTGGCGCTCGCACGGGTCTCAAGTGCTTCGAAGAGATCGATGAGATCTCGCTGGTTGCTGCTCCGGGCGTTATCTCGGCTGCGGTCCAGGATGCGCTGCTCACCCACTGTGAGAACCGCAAGGATCGCTTTGCCATCCTCGACAGCCCCGAGACCGTTCAGGGCGGCGTCGACAAGCTGCCGCGTCCGCGTGACAGCAAGTACGGTGCGTACTACTTCCCGTGGATCCAGGTCTATGATCCGGAGCGCGGCAA
>ERZ724526.54-NODE-54-length-55378-cov-10.903458_pt1 | contig 55378 bp, 46 predicted proteins | sample MGYA00376059_ERZ724526 | MGnify/ENA primary metagenome ERZ724526 (study PRJEB28724, sample SAMN07190883) | activated sludge metagenome | isolation source: activated sludge of sewage treatment plant in Hong Hong | place: Hong Kong | collected 2016-03-17 ...
CAGTAAATTGACATCCCTAAATTAGAATAGGGTAGCCTCTTTACTTTTATTGAAAATTAAGATTTTTAAATCAAATTGTAATTTGAGATACATTGCCTTGCCGACTATTCCTCTAAAATCAGATAAATACCATTCTCTTCGATATTTACCATTCGATCTTTGTACAATTTGCCAATGCCTTTTTTAAAACTTTTTTTGCTTACCCCTAACATGGCTTTGATAACCTCAGGATCTGTGTGATCGGAAAGCGGAAGAAAACCATTGTTTGCTTTTAGCTTTGTAAGGATGATTTCAGAAATCTCATCTGATTTTTCAGCACCGGATTTGCGCAATCTTAGGTCAATCTTGCCATCTGGTCTAATGTTTTTAATCTCAACTTCTATTTTATCACCTAATTTTAGAGGACGATAAACTTCGCTGTGAAAAAGCAAGCCTGTATGGCTGTGTTGGATGATGACTTTATATCCAAGATCGGTTTGTTGCCAAACAATGCCTTCGAAGATTTCATCGTCTTTAAAAAGAGGAGGAGTCTCATCTAAAAATTTGCCAAGCTTAGCACTGCCAATGATGCGTTCGGTAATGGGATCGATGAAAATATATACAAGGTAGCTTTTATTTTCTTCCATCCTGGTTCTTTGTTCTGCAAAGGGGACAAACAATTGTTTGGTCACTCCCCAATCCATGAATGCACCTACTTCATTGACAGTAACTGCTTTTAAGTAAGCAAATTCTCCTACTTCTGCAATGGGTTTTTCCGTTGTGGCAATCAGTTTTTCACTGCTGTCGAGGTAGACAAAAACGTTTACTTCATCTCCTGCTTCAAGCGGCTCTGCTGCATATTTAGCGGGCATCAGAATATCTCCATAGTCCAATCCATCCAGATAATATCCAAAATCCACTTTTCGGAGCACAGTTAGTTGGTTGTGTCTACCTATTTCAAGCATTGTCAGAATTTTTTTTCATGCCACTTATTTGTTTTTAAATATACAATTACAAAAACCATGATACCTATCCAGTAAATTAATTCTGTACTCCACGCGAAATAGAGGTTTAATTTCAGGAATTTGATAACGATAATACTGTAAATGATATATACGATTGTAAAAAGCGTCTGTATCCACAATGCAGTTTTGGTGTGTCCTGTCCCCGTAAGGCCGTTGATAAAGATTGATCCGAAACTGAATATTCCCAGAATAGGAAAAAGAATCCAAAGAATTGTTTTACTCTCTGATACCAATTGATTCTCAGCACTGCCAAAAAGAGGATAGAGGAAAAATTCTGGAAAGGTAAGAATAGGAAGGGTAATGGCTGACGTTGTCAAAAAACTAAGCCAGGCGGTTTTCCTGATCAGCGGAAATACTGCCTGTCTTTTTTTAGTGCCAATAAAATTGCTCACCATGGTGTTAATGCCCGCAGAGTAGCCCCAGGCAGGAATGGACAATATCAAATAAATGTTGCGAATGAGATTTGATATCTCCAGATCCTTGGCGCTGTTGTTTTCTATAAATGTAAAAAATAGAAAGTAAGACCCCAGGCCCAGGGCCGACTGCACCACAATGGGAAAGGATATGCTAAAACATTCGTAAATGCGCTTGACATTGATGGTGGTGAAATCAGAAAGATGGTAGGTGGTGAATGCTTTTTTATACAACATGTAAGCTACGAAAACCACAAAAGCCAGAACTTCAGCCAGCGTACTAGCCAAAGCTGAACCGCCTATGCCCATCTCCGGGGCACCCCATTTTCCAAATACAAATACATAATTTAAGATAATATTGGAAACAGTAAGTACGATGGTATCAATCAAAATGATTTTAGGTTGGGCAATGCCTGTATACAATGCAATTAAAGCTACACCTGTGTAACTGAAGAAAACGCCATAACTTCTGTACTTAAGATATTCATAGCAATAATCCAGAATTTCCTGCGATGAAATGAGTAGTTTTAAAAACTCATAACCAAATAAATGTATAAAGGCAAAAACCACAACTGATAAGATGGCTTCAAAAAGAACAAGTGCCTGAAAGTAAGCTCCCAGACTTTGCAGGTCGCGTTCACCATATTTTCTTGCAATAAATATTTGCCCCCCTCTGGAAAAGCCATAACCAATGGATGCCAAAACCAGATAAAAGGCCCCTATTACACCAATTGCCGCAAATTGTAAATGATCAAAATGATACAAAAAAACATTGTCAGAGAGAACAATGATATTTTGAGCCGCACTTCCCATCATAATAGGTAATGATAGACGGAAGATCTGTCCGTAACTGGTTCCTAAACGCATCAGCTACTGGTCTTTACTTTTGTTTGCTCACAAAATCTCTGACTTCCTGATACATTTCTGTCATTTTGAAGCTCTCGTTGCTACTGCTGATTACCCGATCAAACCAATACAACGTACTGGGTGTACATTTGATCAATGCCTGATCCAAAACTGATTTTTGCAAATTGGGGATTTTTGTCTCACTTTTATAAAAATGTGCAGACAGATGCTTTTTAATGGCGGTATCAAACCATCTTTCGATGTCTGAAAATGAAAACAAATGTGTTTTTTCAACCCACTCGTCGAGTGAAGTTATTTTTATCTGATGCTTTTCAACCAGGGTCTGGATAAATTCTTTGCGGTCATTTTCATCTGGAGGGTAAACAAAAACAGCATTGTTGAACCTTCCGAATCTAAACAGGGCAGTATTGATATTCCAAATGGCATTTGTGGCTGCGATCAGCACTATATTTTGATTGTACCTAAACATGGCATCTACTTCAAGTAACAGCTGATGCATATAGGTGTTTTGTACTTCTTCATTGCCCATTCCCGGAAGCTGATCAAATTGATCGATGAAAATAGTTGCAGGCATATGCAACCGCGCCATGTTGAAATAAAATGGAATGATAAATTCTTTGCTTATACTCTGGTTGTTGCTGATTCTGTTCCAATCAAAGGGAATTATGTCAATATCAAACTCGTAAGGAAGATGACTAACCGCATATGACTTACCACAGCCTGGAGGGCCGTACAACAAAACAGATCCGGTGGGTTTGATATCAAATCTTTGCAATGTTTCATTGTCGAGATCGAGGTGGAGGTACAACTCATGCAACTCCTGTTTTAGATACTCCTGACCTGCCATGCCCCCAAAGCCAGGTTCCATCTTGGGGAGAAACATTTGCTCAGGGTTAGTAATAAAATCAGGCATCTCCATGCCTGAGAAGTCATCAAATGGATCAAATTCGTCTTTTTCTCCATATCCGGTTTCACCGTCACGACTTTCATCAAAGTATTCTTCCTGATCATTGAGCACAGAATCCAATTCTTCATCAAAATAAAATGGATTCCTTTCCAGGATCTTATTGTACAATTCCTGGGCCTCCTTCAAAGAATTTTGACGCAATAAGGACTTCACCTGGAGTTCCAGGATTTTTTCGCTGGTGAGGTTTCTGGCAGATAATTCTTCTGCTATAACAATGACCGCAGAATAATTGCCTTTGGCAAAATACAATTCAATAAGGCCTTGCTTAGCTTTTATATTTTCTGAATCGAGTTTTAAAACATGCTGATAGTTTTTTTCGCTCTCCTCGTATTCTTTTATCTTAAAAAGTTTGAGCGCATAAGACAATCTCAAAGCAATATTATCCGGCGAACGGTTTATGGCTTCCTTTAATATTCTTAAATCGTTTTTATTCATGCTCTTACATTCGGTTTTAAATGATGAAGAAAAGGAAGTGTTGCAGTACCTGTTATAATTTCCAGGGGAGCACGTTCAATGATTGTCTTAGTGGAAGCTGCTTGTTCCAGGGTGCGGAAATGAATATTTTTATGAAAAGCAGCTACCTCCTTACCTTTATACCTTTGTTTCGATTGGGCACAAACGTAATTCAGGAATGCATCAAATTCCTGTTGCGTTTTATCCTTGCCATGTATGTAAAACGAAATCAACAATCTATTGCCATTTATGGTAGTTGTATCTTCTTTCAAATCGGTAGCATCATCATTTACTTCTGTCACCAAATCAAAATATCGCCAGTCAGCTGAGGTAAATGTAGATCCCAGTCTCGGATATTTTTCTATCAGTAGCCTTCTTTGCAATTTTACGTCACAGCTTTTGTAAAAATAAAAATATTCCATATTGAGCCGGGTAGGCATAAGATTTAAACGCAAATCAGCTTCGTGTTTTTGATATTTATGGATCTGACTACAATATGCTGTATGTTTTGAGGATGGAATACCAAGCTTTTGAAGTGCCTGGTAAATTTTTATCCAAAAAGACTTAAGCTTGTTGTCTTTAAGTTCCCAATTTGTTTCCAGGTATTCATCCAGATCATAAATGCGTGCCTGTAATTCAACCAGCTGATTGTGAAAATTTTTTAATTCGGCAGCACTTCCTCCGCTAAGCCTGTACAGCTCCGGAAATGCCCTGTATTCAAATAACTGTTCTATTTTATCTCTTAATTGTTCCTGCATCCTTCTTTTTGGGAGCTATTTCAACAAAATTACTGAATTTGGAGCAAAAATGCTTGCTTTTAAACGTGTAATATACGATTGTGTTGAAACTGTCTTGGTTTCACGGCGTAAAACCTGGAACTAGCGGCCTTTAAAATGTTTTCTCACAAAGTGATGTAATACAACGCCACCGCAAACTGCTACATTCAAAGAGTGTTTGGAGCCCAGCTGTTTGATCTCAAGGGCTCCATCCAGGTAAGGTATAATTTCATCGTCGATGCCATCTACTTCGTTGCCAAAAACAAGAGCAATGGCTCTATTTTCAGCAAGATCCATTTCCATCAATTCTATAGACTCGTCGGTTTGCTCAACACCCCATATTTCATAACCGCGATCTTTTAATTGACCCAAAGCCGAAATGGTGTTAGGGTAGTATTCCCATTTCACACTTTCCGTTGCCCCGATAGCGGTCTTTTGGATTTCTTTGTGGGGTGGTGTAGCGGTTATACCACACAAAACCAATACCTCAATAGCAAATGCGTCACAGGTTCTGAAAAAAGAACCTACATTCAGGGCAGAACGGACATTGTCAAGGACAACTGCAATCGGAGCCTTTGGCAGTTGTTTTGCAAGCTCTACCCCTGGCCTTTCCAACTCTGAGGTTAACAATTTTCTCACCTAGAACTATTGGTTTTTAGATTTTTTATAATCAAGGGCTGCTTTTACAAATGCAATAAACAAAGGATGCGGATTCTCGACCGTACTTTTTAATTCAGGATGAAATTGAACCCCTATGAAATAAGGGTGATTGGGCAATTCAACGATCTCTACCAACCCGGTTTCCGGATTGATGCCCGAAGCTATCATGCCTGCTGTTTCAAATCTATTTAAATATTCGTTGTTGAATTCATATCGGTGTCTGTGCCGTTCTTCAATGAGTTGTTTGCCATAGATCTTATTGGCAAGACTTCCTTTGACCAGCTTACATTTGTAGGCACCCAAGCGCATCGTCCCACCTTTGTTTGATATGGCAATCTGATCAGGCATCAAATGGATGATGGGATTATTGGTCTTTGGATTTACTTCAGTAGAAGCTGAATCTTTTAATTTGAGTACATTTTTTCCAAATTCTACCGCAGCACACTGCATGCCCAGACAGATACCAAAAAATGGAATTTTTCTTTCCCTCACCATTTTTACAGCTTCAATTTTACCCTGGATGCCGCGTTCTCCAAAACCGGGGGCTACCAGGATGCCATCGTAGCCCTGCAGAGTCTCAATCACATCATTTGCCTCCAGTTTTTCTGAATGAATTGGCACAACTTTTACGCGACATTCATTGATGGCTCCTGCATGGATAAAAGATTCGTAAATGGATTTATAAGCATCGGGCAATTCATTGTACTTACCCACAAGCGCAATTTCTACTTCGCGCGTGGGATTCTTTAGTTTGCCTAAAAATTCTTTCCAAAGGCTAAGATCCGGCTCACTTTTATGGCGGATATTTAGTTTTTTTAATACAGTTCGATCCAGTTTTTCTTTTAACATTAAGATGGGCACATCGTAAATGGTATGTGCATCAATGGCTTCTATGACCGCTTCTTTTTCAACATTGCAAAACAATGCCAGTTTTTCCCGAATTTCTTTACTTATAGGGTGTTCGGTCCGGCAAACCAGAATGTCTGGCTGGATACCTGTTTGCAGTAATTCCTTTACAGAGTGCTGCGTTGGCTTTGTTTTAAGTTCTTTGGCTGCGCTTAGATAGGGGATGAGGGTTAAATGTATCACCAATGTTTGTTCAGCACCCAAATCTCTCCTCAGTTGCCTGATCGCTTCAAGGTAAGGCAGACTTTCAATGTCACCAACAGTTCCACCAATTTCCGTAATAATGATGTCGTAATTGGATTCATTTTCCAGCAGCCGCATACGACGTTTGATTTCGTCGGTAATATGGGGTATGACTTGTACGGTCTTACCCAAATAATCACCGGCTCGCTCTTTGTTGATCACGGTTTGATAAATCTTTCCCGTTGTTACATTGTTGGCACTGGATGTAGGGGTGTTCAAAAATCTTTCGTAATGACCCAAATCCAGATCGGTTTCGGCACCGTCATCTGTTACATAACATTCTCCGTGCTCATAGGGATTTAATGTGCCCGGGTCTATGTTGATGTAAGGATCAAATTTTTGAATGGTTACCTGAAAACCTCTGGCTTGAAGAAGTTTTGCCAAAGATGCTGCTATGATCCCTTTTCCAAGAGAAGAAGTTACGCCGCCCGTAACGAAAATGTATTTTGTCATCGAATGGATGTGTTCATTACGGGATGCAAAGCTACGATATTTTTCTGGTTAGACCGTCCCCCGATTTTATCTATTTATCGCAACATCCAAATTTTTTTCTCTGTTACCATTATTTACACAGTTTCATTCTGAGCACCATTATTGTATTATCTTTACACAAAATTTTATTCTGTGACTTTGCAAAATCCTATTATCGCACCTTCTGTATTAGCTGCAGATTTTTCAAAATTAGGACAGGAAATCCAAATGGTCAATGAATCAGAGGCAGATTGGCTGCATGTTGATGTCATGGATGGTTGTTTTGTTCCTAATATCAGCTTCGGTCAGGACATTGTTGCTACCATGGCACGACACAGTACCAAGCCCCTGGATGTGCATTTGATGATTGTTGATCCGGATAGATATATTGCCGATTTTAAAAAATGCGGTGCTTCTGTGCTTACTGTCCATGCCGAGGCTTGTACCCATCTTCACAGAACCATTCAAGCCATTAAGGCTGAGGGTATGAAAGCAGGTGTAGCACTAAATCCTCACACCAATATTCTCACCATCGAAGATGTCCTGGAAGATATCGATTTGGTTTGCCTTATGTCTGTTAATCCAGGCTTCGGGGGTCAGAAATTTATTTACCGCGTCTTGGATAAAATAGAAAAACTGCGCACCATGGCCAATGAACGCAATTTGGACTTATTGATTGAAATAGACGGTGGTGTTGGCTTACACAATGCAGAAAGTTTGTTACAAAGGGGGGCGAATGTGTTGGTAGCAGGCAATGCGGTTTTTAAGGATCCCTCACCGCACAAAGTGATTTCTGGTCTGAAAAATATTTCTGCACAACGATCGTTTTAACCCAAGATATGCAGGGACAAAGGCTTAATCAATATCTTACATTTTTACTGCTGATCCTTGGCTTCCAATCCGCTCTGGCGCAGGTCACTGTTTTTGGTGTAGTTACAGATGATGCCAGCCACAACCCTGTTGAATTTGCAGAAGTATTTACCGAAGGTGGCAAATTCCAGACCACCACAGATTCCTTGGGGAATTTTTCCTTCCAGCTGGAAGAAAATATAGCCTATACGATTAAATGTTTCAGAGTAGGATACCAAAGTGTTGAGCTGCGCATTCCTCCTATGAAGTCTGGTAGCCGAAGGTATTTGGCGATCAGCCTGGTGGCTCAAAGTAGTGATCTGGACATCACGGTTACCGCGTCAAGGATTGAAGACGCAGGAGTAGTAAGAGAAACCGTTTCTGAATTTAAAATCTTACCCACCGCTTCAGGCAATTTTGAAGCAGTATTACCCTCAATTGCCTTAGGTGTGAGTTCAGGCAGTGGGGGAGAACTCAGCTCACAGTACAACGTGAGAGGGGGCAATTATGATGAAAACATGGTCTATGTCAATGATTTTGAAATCTTCCGACCTCAATTGATCAGGGCGGGCCAACAGGAAGGATTGAGTTTTGCCAACATTGACTTAATCCGAGATATCACCTTTTCAAGTGGTGGCTATGAAGCCCGGTACGGAAATAAAATGTCAAGTGTATTGGACATTCATTACAAGAGACCCGAGGAAACAAAAAGCAGTGTTTCTGCCAGTCTTTTGGGGGCTTCTGCCCATTTGGAAGGAAGCAAGAGACTAGGGCCCAATGCATATCACAAATTCAGATACCTGATAGGAGCAAGGTACAAGACCAATAAATATTTACTTGGCTCATTGGATGTAAAAGGAGAATACCTTCCTGATTTTGCAGATGTGCAGGCCTATCTGACTTACCAGCTGAGTCGCGATGTTCAACTGGCATTTTTGGGAAATTACAATTCTTCTATATTCAACTTCATACCGGCATCCCGAAGTACTACCCTGGGACTTATTACCAATACGCTGAGGTTTTCAACCGCTTATGAAGGTGCCGAGAAAGACAAATTTATTCATGGCTTGACAGGTTTTTCTGTCAATTTTGTCCCCGATCGAAAACGTAATCCTTATTTTGTTAAGTGGATGGCTTCCCGCTATTCAAGTGCCGAACAAGAGCAATTTGACATCTTAGGTTATTACAGATTGGCACAAATAGAAAGCAATTTTGGATCCGATAATTTTGGTAAAGAAGTAGCCCTTTTGGGTACCGGTATCCAACATCGTTATGCACGCAACTATCTGTTTTCAGAAATTTACAATACAGAACTCCGGGCAGGCACTGAACTTGGTACGAAAGGCAACAGCCATTATCTTGAAGCAGGTATTAAATACCAAAACGAATCCTATCAGGATGACATCAATGAATGGGAAAGAATTGATTCCGCAGGTTATTCCTTGCCCTACAATGGCAATCAAATTGGCTTCTCAGAGGTTCTGCGTACTTCCAACCTTCTTCAAAATCAAAAGACTGAAATGTACATCCACGATAGCCATGAAAGGCACGTGGGCAACGGCATTTTTAAAGTCAATGGTGGACTAAGGGTGTCTTACCTGAAATTGGGAAATGAGACCCTGGTGAGCCCTCGTTTTAGTATACACTGGAGACCCAAAAACAATCCTTCCAACTTATCATGGAAGCTGGCCTGGGGTATTTATCATCAGGCACCTTTGTACCGGGAGTTTAGAAGCCCGGCTGGTCTTGTCAACCCAGCTTTACGCGCCCAGCAGGCCCAACATTTTGTTGCAGGCTTTGACATGGATTTTAATTGGAAAAGGGTAAGTCGTAAACCATTCCGATTTATTGGCGAACTCTACTATAAAAAATTCGATCGGCTGGTTTCATATGATGTAGACAATGTTAGAATATCCTATTCGGGACAAAATGATGCAACCGGTTATGCTGCAGGTCTGGATCTTAGGGTGAATGGTGAATTTGTACCGGGTGCAGAATCGTGGGTCAACCTTTCTTTTCTAACTGCCAGAGAAAAATTGAACGATGTAACCCATCTTAGGTATAGTGATACTGCTTCCTATGCAGTGACAACCGTACCCAGACCTACCGACAGACTGGCCTCGATAAATTTATTTTTTCAGGACTATTTGCCATCCAACAAAAACTTTAAGGCCAATATTTCTTACTCTTTTGCAACAGGCCTGCCTTTTGGTACAGCCGATGATAATCGCGTGTATAGAAACCTGTTCCGATATAAGATTTATCAGCGATTGGACATAGGATTTTCATTGTTGTTATGGGACGAACAAAAGAGAAAAACAAAACCGCATCACCCACTTAAGTTTGCTAAATCATCCTGGATTAGCCTTGAAATATTCAATATCATGGGCGTGGTCAATACAGCATCAGTGACGTGGATTAAAACCATTACCAATACACAATATGCCATCAACAACAACCTCACTTCCAGAAGGGTAAACCTGAGGTTTAGAATTGACTTTTAGGGGCTAAGGAAATTGGAAAGCTGGCTTTGATTTGTTTTCCAGATAATCTGCGTAGGGTAGTGAGCCCAGCCTGAATTTAAAGGGTATGCCACTTTGTTTATAGCACCTTTCTTCCAGGCCACAAAAGAAGGGTAGGCCATGAGCCGTTTTGTTTTGCATGTTGGATTTAAACAACCTGATATGGGTATTTGAACTGTCCTGGAGTTGGATAGAAGGTCTAAAATAATGCTGTATGGATGTTGGCAGTTGTCCGGGTACTCGGCTACTCATCAGCATCATCAACAGACTTATTTTTACGACTCCCTTCATACAATTCAAATTTATAAAATCCTGACTCAATATCACCATTGAGCAGACTTATTTTTTTCCCGGGTTTCAATCCAATTTGTTTGAGAGCACCCAAATTGCCGCCAATGATCCATGTTGTGGTGTTTTGATAGTTTTTTTTCAATGTATCACCTATTTGGCGATAAAACAGATGGATGTCATCTTCTTTTAATCTTTCGTCGTAGGGAGGATTGGTAATCACAAAAACACCTTCATGGCCTTTGTTTTGGAAAAAGTCTGCCCTCTCTACATTAATTTTGCCTGCTAATCCTGCCTCTTCAACATTGGTTTTGGTGGCATTGACGCATCGGATCGATTTATCAAAACCGATTAGCTCTGGAATTTGGGAGAGTTTGATATTTTCTTTGGCTTCATTTTGCACCTGTTTCCAAATTGAGCCATCGAAGGTTTTCCAATTTTGAAAACAATATTTTCTATCGGGACTTTGTGGTGGGATATTGCCGGCAAGGTAGGCAGCTTCAATGAGTAATGTACCGGAACCACACATGGGGTCTACCAGTGTTGTTTGGCGATCCCAGCCTGATAATAATACCATACCAGCAGCCAATACCTCGTTGAGGGGAGCTTCCACAGGATAGACCCTATAGCCTCTTTGGTGAAGGGACGAACCTGATGCATCGAGCAAGATTGTAAGTATATTCTGGCGAATATGGATCACAATGGCAATGTCTGCACTTACAGGATTTACAAATGGCCTTTTTCCGGTAAGTTCCCTAAATCGATCGGCGATTGCATCTTTACTTTTTAAAGCAGCATATTGAGAATGCCTGAATATATCTGAATGTACAACCCCTTCGACAGAAAAACTCTGATGGATTGAAAAAATCTCTTCCCAGGCTATGTCTTTGACCGCAGCATACAATTGTTGCTCATTTCTCACCACCACTTCTTTTAAAGGAACCATTACCTTGATGGCAGTACGCAAAAGGCAATTGGCTGCATAAAGCTGCTTGGTATCGGCTTCACATGCCACGGCACGGGTGAGTATCTGAATTTCACTGCAACCCAATTGTTGCAATTCATCAGCCAGTACCGCTTCAAGGCCCTGGAGTGTTCGTACAATGATTTTCATGTAAGAGATTTTTTATTAAGGGCAAAAAAAAAGCCTGCTGAGCAGGCTTTTCATATTTTCTTTATCAATTAGTTTACTGAAGGAAGTACACTAACAAAAGTCCTGTTTTTGAACCCTTTTTTGTACACTACAGTACCATCAATGAGGGCGTGTAAGGTAAAATCTTTTCCCATGCCAACATTGGTAGCAGGGTGAAATTTGGTACCTCTCTGTCTGACAATAATATTGCCTGCAATGGCAGCTTGTCCTCCAAAAATTTTAACCCCCAGTCGTTTGCTTTTACTATCCCGTCCGTTGTCCGAACTACCTACTCCTTTTTTGTGAGCCATGATCTGTTGTTTTAGTGATTAAAATTATAAGTTGATGGAATCAATTTTGATTTTAGTAAAACTCTGACGGTGACCGTTTTTCTTGCGGTATCCTTTTCTTCGTTTTTTCTTGAATACAATAACCTTGTCACCTTTCTGGTGACCAAGAACGGTCGCTTTCACTGAAGCTCCACTTACTACCGGCGTGCCTACGGTTGTTCCTGAATCTGATATGGTCATCAAAACCTGATCAAAACTCACTGAATCACCTGCGTTGGCTTCAAGCTGGTGGACAAAAATCTCCTGATCTTTGCTCACTTTAAATTGCTGACCAGCTATGTTTACGATTGCTAGCATGTTTGCAGTTTGTTGTTAAATAATAAATTTTCGAGGTGCAAAGATAAGACAAATAATCATTCTGACAAGCTATAAATCAATTATTTATCACAAAAATCCTGTTAGTTTGACAGGAAATAATGTTTTAAACTGTGATAAATATTTAAAATATTATTTCGAATCAATACCCAATGCTTGTTTTTTGTTGTTTTAATTCTTTTGCCAATCGGGCCATGGCCAAGACCGTTTGAGCCGCTTCGTCTCCTTTGTTGCCGTGCCTGCCACCGGCACGATCAATGGCTTGTTGTTCATTTTCAACGGTTAAAACTCCAAAGGTAACTGGCTTGCCACTTACTATAGACAATTGCATAATACCATTGGACACAGCTCCGTTGATGTACTCGTCGTGGCGCGTATCTCCTTTGATCACGCAGCCCAAACAAACCACACCGTCGAGTTTCTCTTTTCCTGCAAGGAGTTTGGCCCCCAAAGGCAATTCAAATGCCCCCGGCACCCAAACCACGTGAATGTTGTCTTCCTTGAGCCCCATGGACTTGAGCCTGCTTGTACAGCCTTGAAGCAGGAGGGAGGTAATTTCAGTGTTCCATTTTGAAACCACAATGCCTATTGAAAAAACACTGTAGTCAAAATCTCCGTCAATTGTTTGTGCTGATAAATCTTTGTTTTTTTCCATCATATATTATTAACATATTTTTCATCTCAAGGTTTTACAAACAAAAAGAGGTAAGAATTTGATCCTTACCTCCTTTGTTCAATTGGTTTTTTGTTTTATTTCTCCAGTCGTGCCACAAACTTCTCAGCTTCTCTGGCTTCCATGGAGTTGGGGTACTTGTCAACTATGTTTTTGAAGGTCTTAAAGGCCTCTTCATTTTTTTTCTGTGCAAACTGAAGCAAGCCCAACTTGTTGAGGTAAAAGGGAGCATTGAACTCATCGTCTCCTTCGTTAGCTGCTTTTTCATAATAATCTGCAGCTTTTTCAAGGTCCCCCATTTCTGCGGTAGCGTCGCCAAGAGCTCCGTATTTTACTGATGGCGTTACCTCGTCACCGGGAGAATAATCTTCCAGATATTCAATGGCTTCTTCGTATTTACCCAAATTCAACTGGCAGATACCAGCATATAACTTGGCGGTATTTCCTGCTTTGGTTCCTCCATAGTTTTCGGCAATGGATGCAAAACCTTCGGCTCCACCTCCCGGGTTGTCAAGGGCCGATGCAAAGGAGTCACGGGCAAACTGTGCTTCTGCCTGATACATAGCCTCAATAGCAGCTTTTTCCTTTGGTTCTACATATGCGTATTTATAAGCCAGGTAACCACCTATCAGTAATACAAGGCCTGTAACCACGCTCAGAATCAACTTTTGATGCTTCACATAAAAATCCTGCGCGTGTTCTTTGACTTCTACAATATTTACAATTTCATCACTGATACCATCGTTTGCACCCTGGGCAGGACGAACTGTCTGTTTTCTTTGAGGAATATTCCTTCTGGTTGACATCTTTATTTTTAAATTTTGTAAAAAAACGCTGCAAAATTAGGAATAAAACCCAACATTCTGCTATTAATTGGGGTATTTATTTTTAATAGTCTATGCTTCAATACGTTTTGGTGTTCAATTGACTAAATATATGTTTTTATCTGATGTGTACCTGAAATTCATTTTTTATCATTTCGCAAGCCTTTTTTGACTGTTCACTTACATATCTGTTTCTTTTTCGCTGCTGCCTGCTATCTTTGCCATAAATTGAACTAAAATTCTGGATTTGCGCTGTTTAATATGGATATTATTCTTCTTTGTGCCCGCCATTTTATGGTCACAGCACAGCCAATTGGCAGGTGAAATTACCAAAATTATCCAATACGATGCTGATCTGAGCTATGACCTCACTCCTGGTTTTGTGGTTGCCATCTCCGACGGGGATTCTACTTATGTGCTTCCTTTTGGCAAGGTAGCAGGCCACAAAGATATGGCACTGGACGCCTCTGCCATTTTTGAAACAGGCAGTGTGACCAAGTCATTGACATCTTTGCTTGTATTTGCCCTGGACCAGGCAGGTACCCTCAGGCTCAGCAACAAAGTAAATACCTATTTGCCCATAGAATACCAAAATCCCCGACTCAAAAACCTGACTGTTTTGGATCTGCTCAACCACGAGGCTCCATTTCCTAAAAGGCCCCATTGGTTTGGAGAACACGAAGAGGATCCTCAAAATCCTTATAAATTTTATTCAAAAAATGAATTGCTAAAGTATTACTCCAGCTTTGTTCCTCCGAAAAATCAAACTGATTTTAGTTATTCACACATCAATTACGCCTTATTGGAAGTAATTGTTGAAAATACCACCGCCACACCTTTTGGAGATGCCCTTGAAACTTATGTGTTTCAACCTTTGGGCATGACCAATAGTTTCATTGATTTTAAAGAGAAAAAAGAAGATGTCATTACCCCCGGTGTTGACAGATCCATGTCAATGGCAGAGCCGTGGTCTTTCAATTCATTTGCAGGGAGTGAGGGCTTAAAAAGCAATGCCACCGATCTTATTTTATTCATGAGGGCCATGATGGGACAATCCGCTTCTTCGCTTGACATACTAGCAAACAACATACTTTCACTTGAAAAACCATCTTACAATGAAAAACTTTATTATACCTCTGGCTGGCACGGAATTAAAATCAATAAACGCACAAAGGCGGTTATAAATAATGGCAATACAAACGGTCATAGCGCCTTCATTGGCATGGTACCGGAAAATAAAACCGCAGTGGTGGTTTTGTCAAATTCTGCTTTTGGCACCAAAGATCTGGGACTGCTCATCTTAAGAATGATCAACTACAATTGGAAAAGAAGACCTCAATAAATTATGGCCGATAAACCCAAACCCGTTCAAATTTCATGGGAAGATCTCCAAAAAATGGGCAATCCTGAAAATGCTCCCGAATTGGAATCAGAAGCAGATGCCGATCTGTCATATCTGAAACTGCCCGTAAAGGTTCATTATGAAAGAAAGGGAAGGGGCGGACGAGAGGCTCTCATCATTAAAGGACTTGAAAGCCTGACAGATGATGCCCTGGAGACCTATTGCAAAAAAATTAAATCCAGCTTAGGTGTAGGTGGAGCAGCAAAGGAAGGTGAAATCATCATTCAGGGAAACCAAAGAGACAAAGTGGTTGCCATTTTAAATAATTTTGGCTTCAAGAATGTTAAAAAAGCAGGAGGGTAGTGTAAGTCAAACTTATCTCCTGACATCACCATCCAATGGATTTTGGAAGCGATCAAAAGACAACATTTGTTCTTTGTCTGCAGTACCAGCTAATCGTTTTGCCAGATATTCGCCCATAGCAGCACCAAGCTTGTAACCATGTCCGGAACCTCCTCCCAGCACCCACAGATTTTCATGTCCGGGAATTAAATCAGCCAAAAGATGGGCGTCAGGCGTATTTTCATATTGACAAACCCTCGATTGTAGCAGAGGGGCCCCTTCCATCAAAGGGAATCTCTTCTGCATGAATGCTCTTGCTCTGGCTAATCCTGCTGTCCCTATTGTGCGATCTCCCAAATCAGGATCAAAGGCCGGGCCGGCAACATCTTCACCTATCTTAAATCCAAAACCCTCTCCACTTACATCTCGTGCCGGAATGCCGTAATACATAACATCATCGTCGAGACTGCTGAAATCGCACCACACTGGTACCTGGAGCATTGATTGGACAGCCGCAGCAGGTACACCAAAATAATACAATTCCTGACGAGAGGGAGATATATATTGATCAAGTATTTCAGGCATCATCTGGCCCAGCCATGGCCCACCTGCCAATACAAAGGCATCTGCTTCTATTGTATCCCCAGCCAGGGTATTTACTGCTTTAATAGGGCTATGCTGGTTTAACAAGGGTTTTAAAAACTGCCTTTTGTAAATTCCTCCAAGTGCTACAAATCTTTCAATCACTGATTCACATCCACGCCTGGCTTTTAAGTAACCACCGCCATTTTCTAAAATGGCATAGCGCAGTCCTTCAATAGAAATAGCCGGAAACCTGTGATTTAGTGCTATTGGATCTAAATATTCATACTCCACTCCATATTGGTCAAGGTTTTTTTGTGCTGCCAGCCACCTTTGCTCATCTCTGCCTATAAGATTTAGCACTCCAATTGAGTATAGAAATTTTTCATTGCAGTTTTTTTCATGTTCCTGCCAAATTTGTTGGGATCGCAGGGTAAATCGGGTGTATATTTCATCTTTATATACCGTTCGGATTACACGGGTTTCATCCCCAGAACTAGATCTTGCGTTGCCAGTACCGTGCCCATCAATCAGAATGACTTCAAAACCTTCATGAAGCAGAAAAAGTGATAGCCAACCACCCAAAGCTCCCGCTCCTGCAACAAGAATTCTCATTTTAATCAGATTTAGAGGTTAAAATCGGATTTTATCATAAAAATGTCACCACAAAATACAAATCATACACAATTATGACGTAAATGGCGAAATATTATAATTATTTATATCTATCTTTGCACCAATAATTATAAAACCGGGCAGCTGTTTTAATCTTGGTAGTATGTTGAGTAGAAGAAGTGTTAGAATTAAAGTCATCCAATTGTTGTACAGTGCCTCACGAGACGAGGATATCAACAGAGATGAGTTATTAAAGCGGTATTGGAAAAGTATTGATACTAGTTTTGAGTTGTTTCTGTACAATATATATACCCTGCTGCAAATAGCAAGTATAGCCGAAGAAGATAAGGATAAGCGTTCTACCAAGTACCTCCCATCTGATATTGATAAAAATTTTGATGCCAAAATTTACCACAATGCTCTGATCCAGGATTTGGAAAAAAACAAAAACATCCAAAAAGTTTTTGATAAGTATCATTTCAAGGAGAGAACTGACAAAGATATTTTTCGAAAGATCTATTATGATTTTCAAAAAATTGATGCGTACCAGGACTATATCTCAAAGGCTACCAGTGAAGAAGACGACCTCGAAATGCTTTTGGAACTCTTTAGGTTCTGCCGTCAAAGCGTTGATTACAATGAATTGATTGAAGATCAGTATGTTACGTGGGATGATGACAAATCTTTGGTCATTGGAAGTATCAAAAAGGTGCTCAAAGGACTGCCTTTTGACAAAGAAGATTTTTACAAAGAATATTACCCGGAGGAAGAATGTATAAAAGATTTTGGGGAATTTCTGCTGCTGCGAACTTTTGAAATGGATAAAACGTTATTGGATTACATTAGTCCGGTGTTGAAAAACTGGCATCATGACCGGGTGGCTGTCATTGACATGATTATGTTGAAAATGGCCATCGTTGAGTTTATGTACTGCGATTCTATACCGGTTAAAGTAACCCTCAACGAATATGTTGAGCTTTCTAAGGTATACAGCACCTCCAAAAGCAAGGAGTTTATCAACGGTGTATTAGATCGTTTGCAAAACAAATTGACAGAAGAAGGAAAGATCAGCAAATCGGGAAGAGGGTTGGAAGAGTAATGCAACCTAATCGTTCTACCCATGAACAACAAAATATTATTTGCCTTTGGCGTGGGCTTGATGTTTGTAACTTCATCATTTTCCCAAAATAAGCTACAAAATACAGTCATATTGTATAATGTGGTGCCTCTTCGTGTAGATCTCAACACTGATGGTTCTATTAAAAATGTCTATGGAGAAGATGTCAACTATTTAAAAGGATACACCCTTGTGCGCAGACAAAAGCAGGAAGGTCAAACACAATATGCCGACGCTGGACAGTTTGAGAGGGTTTCTTCTGAAGATTATGACCTTAGATTTAAGTCCAATACTGCACTGCTCACCCAGGAAATTGTCAATGCCCTCGACAATGCGGCAGAAAGTTCTTTTTTCAATAAGCATCGCATCCTGATCAATGTTTATGCTACGCCTACTGACAACAAAAGTAAGACCTTGCTTAAAAACAGGTTGAATGCCTGTTTGGCTTACCTTGAAATCAAAGGAGTTAAAAAAGACAACATTATCATCAATGCAGAAGCACTGCTTACAGAAGATGAAATAATCAAATTAACGTTTGTGAAATAAAACATCCCTTCTTAACAGGGCATTTGGCGCATCATAGCACTGGTTTTTGTATTTTTACCGGTAAAAAAGATGTCCCAGACCACCCAGCATATTTTGATGATCAGGCCGAAACACTTCAGTTTCAATGCCGAAACAGCTGCCAATAATTCTTTTCAGCAACAAGATAAACAAATTGATGCTCAAACGGTATCATCAATTGCTATCGTTGAATTCGATGCTTTCGTACAAAAGCTGAGAAGTCAGGGCATAGATGTTATTGTGGTGGAAGATACGGATACACCCATCAAACCCGATGCAGTTTTCCCCAACAATTGGATTTCATTTCACGAAGATGGTTTGGTGTTGACTTATCCCATGTATTCAACCAATCGGCGCATAGAAAGAAGACCGGATATCATCGAACAACTGAAAACCCGCTTTCTGGTCAACAAAGACTATACCTTTGAGCACTATGAAGAAGATGGTATCTTTTTAGAAGGTACTGGTAGCTTGATTTTGGATCGAGAAAATAAAATCGTATATGCCAATCTCAGTGCACGCACGGATTTGCGTTTACTTGACAAATGGTGTGTTTTAACAGGTTACCGAAAGGTCTATTTCCTGGCGCGAGACAAGCAGGGTGCAGATATTTACCATACCAATGTAGTGATGTCACTTGGCCATGATTTTTGTGTAATTTGTCTGGAATGTATACCGGAATCTCCAGAAAAAAAACAGCTCATTACTGTTTTACAAGAGACTGGCAAAGAAATCATTGAAATCAGCATGGATCAGCTTGAACAATTCGCCGGCAATATGTTGGAAGTGAACAATGCCAAAGGAAATCATTTTTTGGTAATGTCCACTACCGCATATAATTCATTGCGCCCCGATCAGATCGAGTGCATCGAAAAACGAGCTACCATCATAACCGGCGACATACCTACCATTGAAAAAAATGGGGGTGGTAGTGTAAGGTGTATGATGGCCGAAATCTTTTTACCCTTAAAATCAATACAGTGAGGTTAATTATACTATTGTCTATTGCTGGATTTTTTGGGCAAAGCTGTAAATCCATCCACCCCATGATTTCCGCAGAAACCAAAGGCGAAATGTTGAAAAAAACTTTTCCCTCCGATGGCTGGTCGATGCCATACAGAATATTATATCCCCAAAAAATCCAAAAGAAATACCCATTATTGGTTTTTATGCATGGCGCCGGTGAAAGAGGCACCGATAATGAGCGTCAGTTGATCCACGGCAAAAAGTGGTTGATGGACAACAACTTGTCCTACCCGGCGGTTGTAGTTTTGCCGCAGTGTCCGACAGAAGATTATTGGTCAAGCGTAGACCGCAATACCAATGCAGAAGGAGAGCGTAAATTCGTTTTCAACAATAAACCACCCACCGCAGCATTAACCGCTGTAATGGCTTTAATAGATTCGATGAGAGCGCTTCCATACATCGATTCCAATCGGGTATACATTACGGGCTTGTCAATGGGTGGAATGGCTACCTGGGAAATTTTATGGCGCAAACCGGGCATGGTAGCTGCTGCCGCCCCAATTTGCGGAGGGGTTTATTTGCCCATGGCAAAGGAAATTTCCAAAACAGCTTGTATTCGCATTTATCATGGAGACAAAGACCAGGTTGTCATACCTCAATTTTCAAGAGACATCTACAAAGCATTAAAAGATAATGGAGCAAATGTGATGTACAAAGAATATGCTGGCGTGGAGCACAATGCATGGACTTATGTATTTCAGGAAAAAGACTTTTTTGAGTGGATGTTTTCCTGCAAACGCCCCGGGAATTAAATCTTGCCGAGAGCCTTCAATTCAAGGTACTTGTTCAGGCTGTCAACTCCCAGATTTTCAGGGGTTGTTAATACACATTCTATGCCCAGAGTCCGTAGCCTTTTTTGGATATGGAGCTGTTCAATCCACTGTTGTTCCGCTAAAACTTGTTCATAAAGGTCACGCATGTTTTTTGACTTTTGATGAATCAACTGATCAAGCCCGGTGTTTTTAAATATAATTACAATCAATAAGTGTTTTTTCGAGATAGCATGCAGGTGTTTTTCTTTCCTTTTGTAGGATTCAAAATTGACGAAATAGGTATACAAAAAAATCAATGACCGTTGGTTGAGTTTTGCCAGGGTCCACAATGACAATTTTTCGTGGTCTGCATTGTTAAATTCGGTATCAACGTGATAAAGGTGTTCCAAAATGTGATGAAGCGCTGATCTTGATTTGCTAGCTGTGATGTGAGTGGAAACCTTATTGTCAAAACACATCAGACCGGCTTTATCTCCTTTTTTTAAAACAATATTGGACAACATCAGGGCTGCATTGATAGCGTAATCCAATAAATACATATTGTCAAACGGAAAAGCCATCAATCTTCCTTTATCAATGCATTGATATATATTTTGACTTTTTTCCTCGGTGTATTGGTTGACCATAACATCTCCATGTCGGGCAGTTGCACGCCAGTTGATTTGCCTTATATCATCACCCAATGCGAATTTTTTAATTTGTTCAAATTCCAAACCCACACCTCTTTTGGGCAATTTTCGAAGGCCTCTTTCTGAGGCATTGTTGCCAAATGCCATCAATTCATATTTTGACATTTGAAGAAAAGAAGGATAAACGGCAACTGTAGCAGGGTTGTTGAAACTGATTTTTCTTTGCCAAAATCCCAAGCCCCATCCTACCAGAATAAGTGTGTTTCCAAACTCGTAATTCCCTCTGCGCACAGGTTTGAGAGTATAAGACCAGGTGTAATTTTCAAAGGCTGTCAACTTGTATAAATGACTTAAGTCCCTGATTTGAAATAAAAATGGCAACTCATCAATTATTTCTATGCGCACAGTTTTGGAAAATTTGCTTTGAAGATAGATATTCACCACATTGGCATCGCCATTTGAAAATCTGGCAGCCATCTCTCTGTGCCCAACTATACCGCTTTCTTTGCCAAATAAAATGGCAACTTCAAATGCACTGTAACTTAGCCAGACGCCAATAACGATCAATGCGGTCCACGAAGGAAGTCCTATGATAAAAAAGAATATAAGCAGCCCAACACAACATGCCAGTCCAGTTAAGAAACGGGGTCCCGGATAAAGGCCAAAGAGAAAACTGCTCATCTTGGCACTTCAATGCCTTTCAGCAATTTTTTAATTAAAGCATCCATGCTAACGCCATCCAGTTCTCTTTCTGCACTCATGATGAGTCTATGGGATAATACTGGTAAGCTCACGTCCACAATGTCTTCAGGGATTACATAATCTCTACCAGAAATCAGGGCGTGGGCTCTTGCAGATTTTAATAAATATATAGCGGCGCGTGGGGAGGCTCCCAGAATGAAGTCTCTCGACTTTCTACTTTGTTGAACTATTTGGGTAATGTATTGTATCAGCTTGTCATCAATTCTCACAATGTGAACCAGGTTTTGCATGTATTTTAAATCCTGAACAGACCAAACAGTTTGTATATCTTTTAATGATGAAAGGTCTTTGCCTTCTTTAAAATGAGATAACATTGCCATTTCCTCTTCTGCAGATGGGTAAGGAATGTCTATTTTCAATTGAAAACGATCGAGTTGTGCTTCCGGCAAACGGTAGGTACCTTCCATCTCGATTGGGTTTTGGGTTGCCAATACCAGAAATGGAAAATCAAGGCTGTGCTGATGTCCATCGATGCTTACCTGTCTTTCCTCCATCACTTCAAAGAGTGCACTTTGAGTTCGGGCGGGGGCTCGGTTGATTTCATCGATCAAAATTATATTTGAAAACACCGGTCCTTTTTTAAATTCAAACTGATGAAGTTGGGGGTTAAAGATGTAACTTCCCAGGATATCTGCCGGCATCAAATCTGGCGTGAATTGAATGCGTGAGAAACCACTGTCTATTGTCTTTGCAATACATCTTGCAGATGTGGTCTTGGCCAGACCCGGATTGCCTTCCAGGAGAAGGTGCCCATTGCACAAGAGGCCATTTATAATCCATTGGATTAGAGATTCTTGCCCGATGATGGCTTTTGACACTTCTCTTCGTAGAGCCTCAATTTTTTCATTTACAGTTATCAGATCTATTTCACTGTTGTATAATTCCATGGTCCAAATTTGTGTAAATATATGGATAATTTCAAAGTGATCTACCTTTGGTAAACAACATAATAACCCTCAATTTTTGTACATTTGTAGCCTAAAAATAATCAACATGCATTCAATTACGGTGATTGGGGCCGGAACCATGGGCAATGGCATCGCTCACGTATTCGCACAGAATAATTACAAGGTAACCCTTTGCGATATCAGTGAAGCCAGTTTGCAAAAAGCCATGACTACCATTGCTTCTAACCTCGATCGTATGGTAAAAAAGGGGAGTATTGAAGAGTCTGCAAAACAAGCCACTTTAGGAAATATCCAAATCACTACTTCCATCATTGATGCGTGTTCGTCGGCTGATCTGGTGGTAGAAGCCGCCACAGAAAATATTGATTTAAAACTCAACATCTTCAAACAAATGGATGCTGCGGCTCCTGCCCATTGCATCTTGGCTACCAATACATCTTCCATATCAATAACCAGGATCGCTTCAGTGACTGCAAGACAGGGAAAGGTCATTGGCATGCATTTTATGAATCCTGTGCCCATGATGAAATTGGTTGAAGTGATCAGGGGTTATGCCACAGATGACGATGTTTGTGCTACCATCATGTCTCTTTCAACAGCAATAGGGAAGATACCCGTGGAAGTCAATGATTATCCTGGCTTCGTGGCCAACAGGATCCTTATGCCAATGATCAACGAAGCCATCTTCACACTTTTTGAAGGAGTGGCAGGTGTCAAAGAAATCGATGAGGTAATGAAATTGGGCATGGCACATCCAATGGGACCCCTAACCTTGGCTGATTTTATTGGATTGGATGTATGTTTGTCGATCCTTAAAGTTTTACACGATGGTTTTGGCAATCCCAAGTATGCTCCTTGTCCACTCCTGGTCAATATGGTTACCGCTGGAAAGTTGGGTCGAAAATCCGGAGAAGGATTTTACAACTATGCTGATAAAGAAAATACGGTGGTTGCATCCTCTTTCAATCGTTAATTTTGCGCATAGCGGTACTTAGTTCCAGGTTTCCATTTCCACTTGAAAGAGGTGATAAACTTCGCCTCTACCACCAGCTTAAAGGCTTGTCAGCCAGGCATGAACTGCATTTGTATACGCTTGCCGATGGTCATGTAACCGAAAAGGATATTGAACATTTGCGCAAAATTTGTTGCGATGTCACAATAGTGAAGTCTACATTATGGCAAAAAGTGATTGGGTTTATCAAAGCGCTCAGATATTCATGGCCCTTTCAAACTGGCTTATCATACAGTAAAACTTTGCATCGAAAATTTTTAGAAGATCTGGATAAAAAAGGGATTGATGCAATTTTTTGTCAGCTCATACGCATGGCGCCTTATGCAATTAATGTACAGCACCACACAGTACTTGATTATATGGATGCCTTTGGTGTAGGCATGCAAAGGAGATCTCAAATATCCAGGTGGCCCTTAAATTGGATATATGCATGGGAGGCAAAGCGTGTCAAGGATTTTGAAAGGAGCTGTGCTCCAGGCTTTGATGAAAGGATCATAATTACACAAGAAGATAAAAAGGCATTGGACTTGCCCGAGTCGAGTTGTGCAATTGTGCCTAATGGCATTGATACCGTTTATTTTCATCCGGGTAAAACAACTGCAGTCAATTTCGACGTAGGTTTCGTGGGTAATTTGGGTTATTTGCCCAACATCGGTGCCGCCCGTTTTCTGATTCAAGATATAGGTTTGGCGTGGTTTAATAAATATGGTTCTTCTCTCAAAATATTAGTAGCAGGAGCCAGGCCTGATTCAACTTTGACATCACTGGCTACTGATTTTGTGGTAGTGCAGGGTTGGATGGAAGACATCAGAGAGGCTTATGCCAGCATTCAAATTCTCGTAGCGCCCATCTTTTTTGGCACAGGGCAGCAAAATAAGATTATGGAAGCCATGGCCTGTGGAGTACCTGTGATCTGTTCATCGGAAGTTGCAAAGGGGGTAGGAGCCATTCATCTGGAACACTTACTTATTGCCAACACTGCTGTGGAGTTTGTGGAAGCTATTACGCAATTGAAACATGATGAAGATTTGAGGTTAAAAATAAGCCAACAAGCACTCGAATATGTCAAAAATCATTTTTCCTGGGAAAAAAGTGTGCAAATACTTGATAAGTTGTTGGATGCCAAATATTTAGCTTGAATGGTTTCATTTGAAATTGAAAAATGACGGCCATTCGCTTTTTTTGGATTTTACAAAATATTAAGTTGAATTATATGAAAAATATGAATTTTAATTTTTTTTATTGTGCATTTTTATAGATTTTAGCCATATAAAATTTTGATTGAGCAATTCAAAAGTCAAATCCAGCCTTAAATCTGGATAAGATTGAGTAATTTTGAACTTTGATACAACTAATTTACATTCAACCAGTTTGAGTAATATGACAACTTCAGAAGAGATCATCATAGAGTTAAACACCATAGAAGAGGCATTACATGAGGTCAAAAATGGAAAAGTAATCATTGTAGTAGACGACGAAGACCGTGAAAACGAAGGTGACTTTATCTGTGCTGCGGCTTGCATAACGCCCGAAATTGTCAACTTTATGGCTACCAATGGCAGGGGATTGATCTGCACACCTATAGAAGAGCAAAGAGCCAGAGAGCTTGAATTGGACCTCATGGTCAGAGAAAATACGGCCATGCACCATACGGCATTCACCATTAGCATTGATTTATTGGGACATGGCTGCACCACAGGGATTTCGGCATATGATCGCGCTACCGGGATAAAAGCAATTACCAACCCGGAGATAGAAGCAAAAGACTTTGCCAGACCAGGACACATTTTTCCTTTGGTTGCCAAACAAGGGGGTGTTTTAAGAAGGACCGGGCATACAGAAGCCGCAGTAGATTTGGCAAGGATGGCCGGTTTTTATCCTGCCGGTGTTTTGGTTGAAATCCTTAATGAAGATGGAACCATGGCCAGGCTTCCACAATTGATCCAGGTAGCAAAGAAGTTTGATTTGAAGATTATCAGCATCAAGGACCTGGTAGCCTACAGGATGAAGACGGAAACCCTTGTGCAGAAAGAGATGCAAACCACGATCGATACCCAATATGGAACATTTAAAGTAACCGCCTACAAGCAATTAACCAGTGGAGATATTCACATTGCACTCCACATGGGTGAAATTGACCCTACTTTCCCAACCCTGGTTCGTGTTCATTCCAATGCAGAAACTGGTGATATTCTGGGCATGTTATTTGACGGATATACAGAAACCCTTAGTAAATCATTGAAAATGATTGCAGCCGGGCAAAATGGAGTGCTTTTATACATGAGACATGGCGAAAAAAATGAAGAACTCATGAACAAATTAAAGCAGCTCGATACAGATCCGTACAACAATCCTTTGCCTTCTGAAGAACAGAGGGATTTTGGTGTTGGGGCTCAAATTTTGAGAGATCTGGGGGTTAAAAAAATAAGGTTGATCTCCAATCATCCTAAAAAAAGAGTAGGCTTAATTGGATATGGCCTCGAAATCACTGAAAACGTATTTTTAGATTAATAAAACCAAAACCAAATTTAAATCATGAATCTTTTCATTTTACAGGCAGGCGGTAGTTCTATGACATCACTTCTCATGATGGGTGTATTGTTTGTCATTATGTATTTTTTCTTTCTCAGACCACAAATAAAGCGTCAGAAAGAGCAAAACCAATTTCAACTTGGCTTGAAAAAAGGCGATGAAGTAGTTACTGCCAGTGGCATCATCGGTCAGATTACAAAAGTGGATGAGCACGAAATAACACTTCAGGTTGACCCAAAAACATTCCTTAGATTTACAAAAGGTGCCATTAGCAAAGAAATGACCGATTCATTTTCAAAGCTGCCAAAAGCAAGTCAGAGCTAAAATTTTAAATTTTGATTGCCCCTCCCTGGCAAAGTATATGGGTTAATCTTAGTGCGGATTTATAACACTTCCAGGAAATAGACGTCGGTATCGTTTCTGTGGATTCCTCTGGCTTCAAAAGCCCCTCCTTCTGTTTCACATACTTCAATGAAGTCGAAAACAGTACATGCTTTGGGAAGCCCTGAAAATATAAGGGTAAAATGATATCGTTCCCCAGGGAAAATAGGCATCCAGTTGGGGTATAAACAGATATTTTCTATATGAACAAGTTCGCTTCTGTGATCTGAATGTTGATCATAAAGGTAGGTTGTGGGCCAGATCCTTATGTTCATGAAGCTGTGAGCCGGAGCATTGTAGAGGATGTGCAAAACCACCTGACCCATCTCTTCAGTTTCATTACTCAGTTCTGCAAGAATGGATGGATCTATTTGTACCGTAGGCTCAGTGAGAATGTGAAGACTCATGCAGGGTCAAATTTTTGGAAGATATCGGGTCTTCTTTCCCGGGTGCGTTGGATAGACATTTCAGTTCGCCACTCATCAATGTTTGCATCGTTGCCGCTGAGCAACACATCCGGGACTTTTAATCCTTTAAATTCTGCAGGTCTTGTGTAAATTGGAGGGGCAAGTAAATCATCCTGAAATGAATCCAAAAGGGCAGAAGATTCGTCATTGAGCACTCCGGGTATGAGTCGACCAATAGCATCTGTCAATACTGCGGCAGCCAATTCACCACCGGAAAGTACGTAGTCCCCTATGGATATTTCTTTTGTAACGTGAATTTGCCGTATCCTGTCGTCAATGCCTTTGTAATGCCCACAGATGATGATGACATTTTCTTTCAGGGAAAGATGATTGGCAACCGACTGATTGAAGGTAATGCCATCGGGTGTGGTATAAATTACCTCATCATAAGATCTCTGGGCTTTAAGTTCACATATAAGTGAATCCAATGGCTCACACATCATGACCATACCCGCTCCACCGCCATACTGGTAGTCGTCTATTTGTCTGTTTTTACCTACGCCATATGGTCTAAGATCGTGTACCTTTACAAACAACAAGCCCCTTTCCTCAGCCCGTTTTAAAATAGAATGAGAGAAGGGACTTGCCAAAAGTTCCGGTACGGCCGAGATGATATCGATCCGCATGGAATGTTATTATTCGTTTATGCCCAGCAATTCAACTTCAAAAATCAGAGTGGCATATGGAGGGATTGAACCGCCTGCACCTCTCTCACCATAAGCAAGATTGTACGGCAAATAAATTCTCCATTTATCGCCAACACTCATCAATTGGAGTGATTCCTGCCAGCCTTTGATTACCTGGCCAAGGCCAAAACTAATGGGTTCTCCTCTCTGTACACTGGAATCAAATACCTTACCATCAATCAAAGTACCATGGTAATGGGTCTTTACTTTGTCTGAAAGCTTTGGTTTGGGTCCACCGGCAGGCCCGGAAGCCAAAACTTCGTACTGAATGCCGTTGGGAAGGCTGATTACACCCGGTTTTTTTGCATTGGCTGCCAGAAAGTCTGCACCTGCTTTGATCATCATATCCGTTTTAAATTTGTTAATAATGCCTTTTGCTGCTGTGATGTCCATGGTACTTTTACCTGCCATGTACTCATCGATCGCCTTGATAAGCAAGTTTTTGTCGAATTTTTCAAGCCCCGCTTTTTTCATGTCATCCGCAATTGTTACACCCATGGCATATACCATATTGCTGTTGTCGTCTGTCATGTTTTGGGCCAATGCCATTGAGGCAAAAAATAAAAAGGCAGCAGCCAAAAAACTGTCTATTTTCATGTATTTCATTTTAATTGAAGTTTTAACCAAAAGAATTTCAATAATTTAAATTCAAGCCGCAAATATGATACATTCCGATGATATATAACGGCTTTTAATGGTTAAAATTATGATAAGACTTTAGTTTTGCTCGGTATGCATCCTTCCGATGGCGCAACTGACAAATGATTTGGCTTGGTGGAGCAGGTTGTTGTTACCCATTTCAGGATAGCCAAGTGATGCTAATTTTTCAACGAGGATTTCACGCTCTGTGTCTGCATCAATGTGAATGGTAGTCTTGTTTTCTTCGATTTCTACTGACTTAACTCCTTCTAATTTCTGGATGGATTGACGAATTGTATTCATACAACCACCACACTTTATATTTTCAACTTCAATATGGTGAACCATGGACTTTTATCTTCTTAACAATCTAACCAACATATTGGTTCACATTGTGCCATGAACCTCCATTAACTACATTGTTAAAGCCATTTTGCTCCAATAAAGCTTTGGCCATGCTACTGCGGTTACCACTTCTGCAGAAAACGACGATTGTTTCTTTTCCCCTAAATTTTGACAAATTAGAGGCCAGGGTGTCCAATGGAATATTGACTGAGCCCTTTACATGACCTGATGAATATTCTGCCTTGCTTCTAACATCCACAAGGAATGCACCACCTTGAATCAAGGCAGCCAGGTCAACAGAAGGACCACCGCCAAAAAGTTTCTTTAAAAATCCAAACATTATTTTTTGTTGCAAATATAGATGCTAAGAATCGACATATAAGTGACCCAGGTTACATTCACAACGATTTTACAAGGTATTTTCAAATTAATAACATATGGATACATGGAAGGTCTCTTCTAAGGTTTTACTTTTGTGTATGATTTTTAATAAACATGCCAGGGTGGTAATTCAAGACAGAAACAGGGCTCAAAGTAGAGAAGAGGAGCGTGCCAATGCGATTACCCATGCACTTGGTTTGTTGTTTTGCATCATAGCCACTCCTTTTGCTCTTTGGAAGGCTTATCAGCCGGGAAACATGCAGTTTTTTTATGCAACCATTGTCTTTGGCATAGGTATGGTAATGGTCTATTTTTTTTCGTCTACCTATCATTACGTAAAATCACCTGCTACAAAAGCAGTCATGAGAAAATTGGATCACATCAGCATTTATTTTCTCATCGCAGGCACCTATACTCCCCTTATGATCCGATACCTCCCTTCAGAAACCGCTACCATTTTTTTGTGGATAATGTGGGTGATTGTGGCAGTGGGTGTTCTATACAAAATTTTCTTTTTTGATCGTTGGGAATGGCTATCTGTTTTGAGCTATGTGGCACTCGGATGGATGCTGGTTTTTGTGATCAAGCCTTTGTGGCAATCTATGCCTGTTCCAGTGATTACGTGGATTGTTGTGGGTGGAATTTCATACATGACCGGTGTTTATTTTTATCTAAAAGACCATAAACTATATTACCACTCTGTATGGCACCTGTTGGTGCTGTGTGGCACGGTTTTTCACTTTGTCTCTGTTTTTTTATCTTGTTAAAGCAAGGCCATCATCTCACCACCGTGACATCACCTGTGTAGGAAAATTCATAACCATCCCATCTTACTCTAATGTAATAAACATATACACCAGGTACCACTGGTCTGCCATTAAAGCTGCCATCCCATCCTTTGTGGTTTTGAATTTCTTCATCGCCGGAAAGATATATCAAATTGCCCCATCTGTCATAAATTCTGAAATCCAGAATGAATAAGTTCTCAACCGTGGTAATGTGAAAATTGGATTGACCATCAATGTTGGGATCTATAATGTTGGGCAAAATCAAATTGTATGCCTTTCTGCATTGGTCTTCGGGTTTTCTCAAATAAGGCTGCACCACCACACTATCACACCCTAAACTATTGGACAAGAAATAATAAACTGAATCCCTCAACATAGAGTCACATGTAAAAATTACCGGCAGTACAGTAACATCTCTTTCGTAAATATGCCTTTGTTTAATGATGGAATCACAGCCGTAAGTATTTTTAAGATATTGGAATGTGGTTGCGGTATCCTGGATTAAACAAACCGTGTCAAACATGGTTGTGTAATCATCGGCCCGGGCAATCCATTTCACTTTCATAATAGAATCGCAGCCCCAATGATTGGATAGTGAGATTAGAAATGTTGTGTCTTTTGATATATGACACCTGTTCTCAGAAATGAAAAGAGTATCACTTCCTACCCATCTGATATCTTCGTATACTATTGAATCACAACCATAATGATTGACAAAATGGCTTTTAAATAATCCAGATTCACCGATGTTGCAAGTAAATTTTTGCAGATAGGAGGTGTCAGTTTTAAGCAGATTAACCTGGGTAATGATTACAGAATCGCAGCCATAAACATTGGAAAGGGTATGATTGAATACGCCTGTTTCACTCTGAATACAACTGCTTTGGATTAGGTAAGTTGTGTCAGGAGGCAGGTATAAAACGGTTACTTGGGCAAATGAATCACAACCTTTACTGTTTACGAAAGTGGTTTCAAAAACGCCTGCCTCGCTTAAAAGGCATGAGTAGTGGGTCTGGTAAGTTGTATCAGGAGGAGAAAATAGAACCTGCAATTTATGAATAGAGTCGCAGCCATTTGCCGAAATGCTATTGTAAATAAATATACCTATATCTGCCTGGTCGCAACTGAGTTTTGTCGTAAATGTAGTATCCTGGGGTTGGTATATTTTTTTAAAGATGACCAGTGAATCACATCCATATTGGGATTGAAGGTGAAGGGTATCAAGTCCAATGTTTGATTGAAGACATGTAAACTCAATCAATTCTGTTGTATCAGCTTCAATCCATATTTTTTCTTCAATCACCAATGAGTCACAGCCGAATAAGTTTTGATAAGTGTAAGTAGATATTCCTGCATCCCCTGCTACACAAGTGTATTTTTGAATTGTTGTAGTGTCTGACAAACGCAGATACGTGGTTTCAACCAGGGTGCTGTCACAACCAAATTGATTTGATAATACATATATTTTTGTCCCTACTTCAGATGGAAAACAAGAATACAAAGTAAGCGCAGTGGTGTCGGCGGGTATGAATTGTTTTTCTACAATCACAGTGGAATCGCAGCCTCCTTGACCGGTAAGGTGCAAAACCAGGGTAGCCGTATCCTCTAATGAGCAAGTTGTTTGATGAATTTGAGTCGTCAAATTATTTTGATACACTCTGTTTTCAATTACTACAGAATCACAGCCTGCTGAATTCGCGAAATTAGATTGAAATGTTCCGGTCTCAGATAAGATACAAGTAGTGGTATTGATCAAGGTGGTATCTGGTAACAGCAGAATGGTTTCTGTTTGGTTAATAAGTAAGCATCCTTCTGCACTCTGGGTGTTAGAGAATGTTGTTCCCGCTTCTGAAGCATTGCAGGTGTATTGAAGGGTCAATATCGTATCCTTATCTATGCGCTTCAAATAGGAAACGATGAGACTATCACATCCCGATTTATTCTTAAGCTTCTGTTGTAGTGTGTCGTTTGTAAAATACCATTGATTGGACACCAATACGCTATCACCTTCACAAAAGGAGTAATTAAATCGGGTGGTATCTCTGGGAGCTACTTTTATTGGGTAAGATGCCAATTCTGAAATGGCGCATTGTGTTTCTTCCGTTCCAATGACAACAATATCGATGATCTGATTTTGATTGGCCTTAATTTTAAAGTGGTGACCAGAGGTAATTCCGCTATAACTCCATTCAGTTCCTATTGAAGATTGAAGCGTAATGTCGAAGGGTTGAGACAGTTGGGAATTGATTTTGATATCTACGCTATCTCCTGCACAAACTAAAGCTGGAATTACCAAGGAAGTAAGCTTGGACGGAAGAAAATCTACTGCAACTTCGTCATAACCTGGACATCTACTTGGATGACTTACTGTAACAGCGTAAATTCCAGGTTCAGTCACAAAAGTGAAGGAAGTTGTTTCACCCGTATTCCAAAGATAACTGGCTCCGGGATAGTAGGCATCCAACAAATAGGTAATGCCCTGGCAAAGTGTGGTATCAGGACCTAAATCGATATCCAGCTTTGTTAATTCCTGTACTTCAAGGTAGGCAAATGCATCATTGGAAGGAGTGCCGGTAATGGTTATGCCATTTACTTTGATTTTTCTCTGGCCTGGACTTAATGGATCCGCATCGTTGTAGTATAAAATAGATTTTAAAGCGTTTTCAAAACTTGTTGTAGTGGCATTGCCGGTATTGGTGAGGGTAATGGATTGAGAACCGGAGCCTGTGACATTGATAAATGGAACGTTTCCTTCAAATTTGAGGTATTCTGCCAAGCCATCCAAAATTCCATCTTCCAGTGTGATTGTTATAGATAAAATTTTAATGTCCGAAGTTATTTTGACATCCTGATCACAAATTGGTATGCCATCAGAGGTGTTGCAATTGTATATAGGACCATTAAAATCATACTCATCTGCTCCGCTGCTATTATCGTCATCCAGATCAATAATAAAGGGACATTGGGTCGCCGGATCAAATTCAGACAGGGTGGCAAAATCAAAAATGTACTGTCCGGGGCTGCATATCAATGTTTCTTCCTGGGTATCTGGATTGATTTGGAAAAACTGCCCATCCAGGTCGGAACCTAGTAAAGAATTACAATAACCAGGCAATACAGTCAAAGCAGGGTAATTTCCACAATGAAAAACAAAAGTGCTTGCTAATGGATTGCCAATATTTACGATGTATAAACCATCATCAGAAACGCAATAAAGTTGTCCGTTAAAAAACACCAAATCACTTCCTGCCCAAAAATTTAATGGACCCAGGTTGGTGGAGGTAGATGAAGCCGGGTCAATTTCAATCAAACTCTGGGGCAGGGGATTGTTGCTAATTCCGTACAAAATGTTATCTGGTGAACAGACCAGGCCATTTATATTAAATACATTGGTAGAAAACAATGGGGTGCACAAACCATTGTTTGGATTGATGGTATAAAGTAAACCGGCCCCCTGAGCGTATAATATACCATCCGGGCAAATGGCAAGATTGTGAAAAAGTATGGGCAAACCACTGACAATATCTATTAGGGGACCCACTGTTGATACAGTACATTGCCCGTTGACTATTGTAATTTCTGTCAGATATCCTACTCCTGAACCTCCAGTAATGCCATAAATGATTTGACTTTTTGACGAAAAACTACACAAAAGGAACAAAGTTGTAACAAGCACAAGAATGCTGCTCCTCTGTTTTATTGAAGATTTTTCATTAGACATGGCCAACTATGAGTTGTGTTTGAACCCACTAATATATGAAATCGGACGAAATCTTCGGAATAAAATTATACAAAAATGAAATTTATGACAAGATGTGCTGTAAAATTATAGATTTTATGGTATAAAATTTTATTTCTTTCCAATCCTTGCACCAAAAATGTTGAATGAGAGATTGGATATTAGGCTGTTGAGAAATAACAATAACTTCATTAATTTTCCTGAAAAAAAGGGATAAACCTAAAACCAAAATCCAAGGCTTGCAGAAAATCCTGAATTCCCCGAACTGAGAAAGCCAAGATCCTGACCTAGCTCGTCGGTAAGCTTAAATTCTTCATGGGTTTTAAAGCCATACAAATAGTTCAACCAATATTTAAAACAGTCGGGCTATTTGTCTAAAAAATAAAAATTTCCTTTAGCCACAAGGATTAATTATTTTCCTGTTTATTAGTGAAGAATGACTAGTTTATGAACCGCACCGTGATTGATTTTTACAAAATACAAGCCGTTCGCCAATGTGCTCACGTCACAATGATTGAAAGCTTCACCTGCAAATTGTAAGCAAATTTTACCTGATACATCACTGATTTGAACATGTTGAACTCTGTCCGCAAATTCAATTTCCCGATTGGCGGGATTGGGATAGAGTTTGAAGTCTCCACCGCTTACCAGTTCAGGAGTAGAAGCCGGCATTTGGGTAATACCTGGCCTATGTGTCATCAATACTCCCCTCATAATCTCTACTTGGCCTTTTGTAAAGGTGTTCTGGCATGTTTCGAGAGAGTAATCCATGTAGTTTTCAATCATGTCGGGCAAATCTCCACTTACATTTTGTTCGCAAGTATTTTGGTTTTCATTACAATTAAACTGACTTTGCATGCCTTGGGCAGGAGTATCATCCACGCCGTCGGAGCCGGTGCAATCCGGTCCAAAAATTCCTGCGTCACCTGATATGTGTCGTAAGCCAAGATAGTGACCTACTTCGTGCACACAGGTTCTCCCCCTCATGGGTATACTTCCTATGCCTTTCACATCAAAACTGCCAATGCCAATGGCTTTGTAGTGCAAAACTACACCATCGAGATTCTTACTCTCCGCAGCAGAACCAGCAGGCCAGTTATCAAGATCGTCGGGAGGGTAAGCATAACCGAGGATCGGACTCTCTTGCCCAAAAAACACCAGCGGTTTGATATTGCAAATCCAAATATTGAGGAAATGATCGGGGTCAACCGCATCGCTGCCCCCTTTGCTGCTTTGTTTTACATGGTCGGGCAGCGACGATAAACTGGGTTGGAAAATCGCATCCGTTTGCACCCTCCTGATTTCAACGAGGTTGAAAAAAATATTTGCTTTTCCGGCAACGGGCTTAAACTCGTTGCGCAGGTTTACTGTATCAGCATTAAGCCTGGAATAGTTGTCGTTGAGAATTTTCATTTGCTCCTGAATTTTGGCATCTGAAAGGTTCTCTTCTGCATTCTTATAAACAATATGAATGACTACATTAACGTCAATTTTATCTTCTCTTACCGAAAGATTATGCTTGCCTAGAAATTCCAATTGTCGGTACAAAGCTTCTTTGAAACCAGGATTTTTTTCTTCTTTCAGGTGTAAGACATGGTCGTAAAGACAGGGTTGTAAAACCTGACCATTAACCCATTTTGGAAACACAAGACATAGAAGCAGGAAAAGTATACGATGCATGGTAAAAGTCGTTTTACAAATAATTAAATGGATAGACTTTGTTTTCGATTTTCCTTTAAACAATAACTCAAAGAAAACCTATGAAAATTGAAATTACAGTAAATAACAACAACTGTTTTCTAAATCTACTGAAATTCATGAAAAATCCCGCGAAATTGTCTTTCCCGCTTACAAATCGCATTGAATCAGTGCAAACCATCCTTTCTGTTTTGCTTAATTTGTTGGGCTCATACTTTAAATATGATGGATGATTTCTATAAAAAAAAGCAGCACCGGATTGCTTGAACCGGTGCTGCTTTCAATCAATTTCCAGGGGCAACTTTTCCGTAATTGGTTAGCTTACCGCTTAGGTTTAAGTTGCCTTTGAGTGTTCCATTGTTGATGATATCCCCGGTAATAGGGGAGATGGCCATAAAGACCTCTCCCTGCATGATGTGGATGGTAATATCCGGATCATTCAGGGGTGGAATACAACCATATAACCAGTTTTCAGCAAGAGCAGGGTTGGTAGGATCAACCGTGCTTTCGCCAATAAACATAAAATTAGGATATGGGCATCCTACATCTGCTCCTACAACAAAGGTAAAGGGTATTTCTCCACAACTATTACTCTCTAACGTGATGGTAGCATCTTTAGCTCCCGACAAAGCAGAGACAAAGTTAATGGTAAGAATTGTCTGTTGTCCGGGTAGCAAGTTGGCGGTGGGCAATGGTAATACAACGAATTCAGGGTCATCAGAAACAGCGCTCGTGATCAACAGCGGTAAAGTGCCATTGTTTTTAAGCGTATAATTTCTAGTGATGGACACATTGGGTAAAACCTGTCCCATCAGGGTACTATCACTTAGCGTTGGGTTGAAATCCCCGTTGGCAATTTCAGTCATGTTTCCAAATAGGTCAAGATCTGGGTGTTGAACATTCACGGTAAATGTTACAGGAGCAGCACTGTTGGTGCCATCGGTTCCGGTAAGCAAAACATTGGTGATGCCGTAGTTGAAACTTATGTTTCCGCTTGAGGTTCCACCGGCAATGTTGCTTCCGCTACCGGAGGTAGCTCCACTCAAAACATAGGACCATGTTGCTCCCGGACAATTGTCATTGATGGGATCGGAAATGACGTAATCAACCGTGCATATATTTCCAAGCGTACTGAAGATTTGATTACCGGGATTGACCAAAACAGGTAGCTGGTTGTCGTTGACCGTAACTGTAAAAGTTTCAGCAATGGCCTGGTTTCCTGAAGCATCCTGGGCTGTTAGCAAAACAGTCGTTACGCCTTTGTTAAAGGACAGGGTGCCACTGTCGGAACCATCGCTTATTCCTGTCACCAACGCTACTGTTGCCCCTGAAAGTTCGTATGACCAGGTAGCTCCGGTGCAGTTGTCAGAAACAGGATCAGTAATGGAATAACTGGCAGCACAGGTATTGGTTATGACATTAAATACTTGATTACCCGGGCTTGTCAGTACCGGCAATTGATTGTCTGTGACAGTAATGACTTGTATGCAGGAATTTGTGTTTCCACTGCCATCAGTCACGGTCCAGGTAACGTTGGTGGTACCTTTATAGTAAGTAGAAGGAGCATTATTGGCAATGGCCAATGAGCCGCCATACCCATTTGTGAAGTTCTTTAGACAACCATTGTTGAGAACAAAACTATTGAGCATTGCATTACTCGATCCTCCTGCCGGAGCCATGTCTAAGGCGTGCGTAATAGTGGTATTGTTGCCGCATGCCACACCTTGGTTGAAGGGGAAATAGACTTGCAAACCTGGCTCATTTCCACTTAATTGGACATTCATTTCTGCCATTATTTGGGAAGGGGTTTTGGCTATGCTCCAGATTCGCAGTTCATCAAAAATGGCATTTGCATCCGGATCTCCGGTTCCCCAATTGCTTCTTCCAATATAATTGAGGTTTCTTACCACATTGACAGGTGTTGGAAATGACCCTGATCCACGGGCAACCCCATTGATAAAAATGGTTCCGGTACCACCGGAGAAGGTAGCAGCCACATGTGACCATTGGTTCAGGGGCAACTGATTGGTAGCAGCAATTTGCACACCTTCTATGTATAAGCCTGGTTGGCCTGTAGTGCCAAATGAGTATGCCAGGAGTACATTGTTCGATCCGGCTCCATTGCCAAAATCTATGATCCTCGACCAATTGGAATAAGCACGTGGGTATACCCAACATTCAATGGTGAAAGCGCCGTTAAAATATACACCGGCGGGCAGGGTAGCATAATTGGGGGTGCCATTAAAGTCTAAGCCATTTCCAAAGTTGTTGCTGCAGTTGTCAGATACGGTTGGTGCCAGTAAGGTAGTCACACCAGTGCACTGGTCTGGATTGGTGTTGATGGTCACCGCGGCAGGGCAAGTGATGGACGGTGCTTCTGTGTCATTGACTAAGATGGTAAAGGAGCAGGTAGGTGCACCACATACATTGGTAGCGGTTACTACCACCTGTGTAGTACCTTTATTGAAGGCAGATCCGGTTCCGGTACCATTGCCACTGCCAAGGGTGGCTCCAGTAAAAACATATGTGTAAGCAGGTGCCGGAGACCCGGAACTAGCGGCGGCGTAATTTACTACGGCGCTGCAATTGCCCATATCGGTAATCGTGTTTATGTTTATCGGACATGTGGTGAATACAGGGGCTACACAAGTACCGGTACCCTGGATGTTGACATTGTAATCACTTTCATCACAATCATCATTCTGTATGTGCATCACTGCCGATCTCAAACCTACATTTCCTGGTTGGAATTTAATTACAAAGGTAGTGCTTGCACCTGCTGCCACCACTGATGCCGGGGCAGTCACAAGACTGAAATCCGAAGCATGGGTTCCGCTAAAGTTAACCCCGCTTATGTTTAGCGGTAAATTGCCCGTGTTGGATAGGGTGTAAGTGACTGTTTTCATCGTAGTCACCCCTCCAAAATCGGTACTGTCTGCCACAGCTGGGCTGCTGTCTCCATCAGTGATAGATAAGATTGGATTGCCCCCCTTAAGATCTATTTCAGGTGCAGGGGAATAGGATGAAGTTACTTCGGTAATTCCAGATCCTGATGTATAATTGCTGGTTGAGCCATTCAAAGCAAACAAAGCCAATGTACCATTATGTAATGCTGCATTGGCAACATCCGGTACTGTGGTTAGCGATGAATTGGCAGCTCCCACAAAACCCTGGTTAAACTTCCAATATATTTCGAGACATGGAGACATGTTGGTTAATTCTGTATTGTAGGAAGCCAAAATTTGGGCATCTGATCGTTGCTCATTCCACAATCGGATTTCATCCATGGCACCTGTGTATGGGTAGCCTTTTGGCGTATTGCCGGCTACCAGTGCGCCTGTAACAGGTGTGCCGGCAAATCCTGTAAATGTAGCATTAGGGGTTGGAAGGCCGTTTTTATAAGCCCTGAATGTACTGACGCCATCGTACGTAATGGCAAAATGTTCCCATACGTTTCCGGAAGTGCTTACCGTTGCTCCTGTATTATAGTCGCCTACAAAATCTTTCCTTAATACAAAGTTGCCACCGGAGAATAGAACCAAATAAGGATTCACACCTATGGGAAAACAAAAACTGGATTCATTTTTAGCCCAGAATTCAAGCGTGAATGGTTTTGAACCCATGACCGAAACCGATGGAGATGAAACACTTTCTCCTCCCACAAAATGGATCGCTTTTGCGGCGGCAGCACTTGTCTGTACAATAAAACTATAAGCAGGCTCGTCGCAGTCTGTGCTATTGACTATTATGGTTGATGTTTGATTGCCAGTAGTAACAGGATTGTAGGTAATGGTAAATGCAGCAGTTCCACTGGAGGGAACACTACCGGGAATATTGCTGATCACAAAAGCAGGGTTACTCGTTGAAATGCTCGAGATTCCAAGCACGCTGGAGCCTGAATTCTGAATGGTGAAGTTTCGGCTAAATGTACCGTTAAAATCTGTGAAATCGTTTGTTGAAGGGGTGATGTCTCCATTGTTTATGTTTACCAGAGGAGAGCCTCCTTGCACATTGACTTCCGGTGCAACGATGGAGGCAGGGCAATTCGTTCCTGTAACGACGCCGCCTGGGGCGCTCCAGTTGGATGTGACACCACTAAGTGCAAAGTTGATAAGTGTGCCGTTGTTGGCCCCACTCGAGGCATCAACCAGTGTTGTCACACCACTGTTGTTTTCATTGGCAAAACCATGGTTAAATTTATAGTATGCCATCAGACCACTTTCTGAGCCGGTCAATTCGCAATTCCGCAATTGACTGATTTCTTCACAAGTTCTCGCAGTGTTCCATATTTGTAGATTATCCACTTCGCCTTTGAACCAATTAGAGATATTAGACCTGGAGCCAATGTAGAGGGGATCTGTATTGGCAGTAGTTCCTGAGGTCAAATCAAGTGTGGTGCTATTGAGTACACCATCTACATATAAATAAAGTGATGCGCCTTCCTTAATGAAAGCAATATGATGCCAGGTGTCATCATTCAGAGCAACTGTAGAAGTAACAATTGGTTGTGTGCTTCCATTCCATCGCGCCGCCCAGACTTTTCCATTATTACTACCTCCAGCAGTATGGTTATAGTAACGAATCACGTAAGGGTAGCCTATTCCGGAGCCTACCTTTTCTAAAATAGAATTATCTATTGCTCCTGTATTGGGTTGCAGCGTAGAAGGAATTTTGACAAATAGAGATACAGTAAAATTATCATTGGTGTTAAAGTTGATGCGGGATGAATGGGGAATGGTCACGTTATCATTCACTCCATCAAAATTCAGTGCGGCGCCCGGCGTAACACCCTTGCCTTGTATAGAGAATTGGTATGATGATTCGTCACAATCGTTGCTGCTAATGGTTATAGTACTGTTTTGGATTCCTGTAGCGGTGGGTGAAAATGTTATGGTTATTACTGCTGACCCATTGGCAGCAATTGTTGATGGCACCCCGGTTACTACAAAAAGATTGTTGGATGAGGTAATACTGTTGATCGTCAATGCCGAAATCCCCGTGTTTTGAATGGTAAATGAAGTCGCCAGATTTCCATTGACTGGAACAAATCCAAAATCGGTACTGTCCGAAACAGAAGGTGTTATATCACCATTGAGAATGGTAGTTAAGGGCGATCCTCCCTGCACATTGATTTCAGGTTTACTCACGGGTGAACAATTAACCCCTACGGCAACCTGTCCGGGAGCGATCCAATTGGAAGATGCACCTGTCAATGCAAAACTCTGAAGTGTGCCATTGTTGCTACCTGTTGTACTGATTAGGGAGGTGACAGCACTGTTGTCTTCATTGGCGTAGCCTTGATTGCATTTATAGTATGCTATCAATCCACTCTCATTACCGAGCAATTCGCAGTTGCGCAATTGATAAATCTCGTCACAGCTGCGGGCTGTTGTCCATATTCTTAAATCGTCCAGAGAACCTTTGAAAAACCTCCTGGTGCCGTATGAACCATCGGTATTGTGCCTGCCAATTTGCATGACTCCGCTGGTGGCATTATTGTTCACATTGAAGTCATCGATCACACTGCCATCGACATAAGTTTTGATGTTTGTAGCAGTGTAAACCACAGCCACATGATACCAGGTACCGGGTATGAAATTGAAGTTGATGGATCGGAAGCCGTTATGGTATTCAAGCGATATTCCGGAAGAAGAAGAAGTTACATTCACACCAAAGCCGCGACCATATGCACCCGGGATGTCAGTGCTAAACACATTGTTGGGAAACTGACTATAAAGGGTTCCATCTGTCCTTAGTTCTGGTCTGACCCATGCCTCGAGGGTAGTCTGTAGCTGACTTGCTAAAAATGCTGTGGAAAATGATACATAGTCGTCTACACCATCAAAGTCAAGGGCTTGTGCCTGAATTACAGCTTTGCCTGTTATAGCAAAATCATAACTACTTTCGTCGCAATCATTGTTTGTAATGGTAATGGTTCCATTTTCTGTACCAATGCCGGTAGGGGTAAAAGTAACACTAAAGCTGGCAGAACTATTGGGAGCAACAGAGGCAGGTATGCCACTGATGCTGTACTTTGCATTGGAACTGGCTATACTGGTTATATTAAGTACCGAATTTCCAGTATTCTGTATCGTAAAATTATGGGTCAGATCACCGCCAACTACTACGTTACCAAAATCGGTGAAATCTGCCACAGAAGGACTGGTGTCGCCATCATTAATAGGATTGCCATTTCCTGAAAGTTCAATTTCAACACCCGGTATAGACAGATCTCCGGTTACACAACCAGGTATGGAGGCTGATAGCGGTGTGGTAGTAATATTTGAACCCATATTAGGGTTGTTGCAACCACCGGGACCTGATGATGAACCCCACCAGTTGTTGGTTGCATCTATAGCCTGGATTGGACTGGTTGCATTGTTGATGGCTGTAGTATTTAGCCAAATGGCATTGTTGTTGATGGTCCTTGTATCAGAAGTATTTCCTCCAATTAAGAGACCTGTCGCATTGTCCTTGATGTTGTTGCAAGTAATGTTGAATAGGGGCGAAGAGCCACTGCCTGTTATAATTACGCCGTAGTCACGATTTATAATTTGATTGTTGGTAATGTTTGTATTACTGCAATTGGTGGCATTAATACCGATACCTGATCTTCCGGTTAAAGTCCGGGTTAAATTTACCTTTTCTATGGTTATGTTATTACTATTATTAAGTTCCACAGAAGTGCTGAGATTTCCAAATATGGATCCATTTGGAAGCTGAATGTTGGTGCCCGGCACTGAACCATCTGATATGATTGTGTTTGACATGCCATTTATGTAAAGACCGGTAGTTGGGTTGCCACTGAAAGTGTTGTTATTTACAGTTAAGGAACCGGTTACATTGTTGAAATACAATGGGTAGTTGCCGATGTCACTCAGTGTATTTCCGGTTGCAGTCACACTGCTGCAATTTTGGAATACCAGACCCAGGTTGCGGTTTGAAAAAATACAATTGGTCACTGCCACTGTAGCTACGTTGTTAATTGTCATGAAAGATCCTGAGCCGCTTGACTTTCCTAGATCCAGGTCTGTTACGGTTATATTAGATCCACCCTCAATGGTGATGGTAGTATCAAATTCTTTAAATTGGTTTCCAATCTGAACTTCTCCAGTTGTAGCCCCTATTGTTTTATTGTTAAATCCTCCGGCATACAAACCTGCAGTAGTGCTTCCTCCATAGGTGTTGCCTGTCACATTGAGTGTACCTGAAAGGCCATTTATGTGAATGGCATAGCCTCCTCCGGTGCCAGAATTGGTAAAATCATTACCAGTAACAGTGAGGTTGCTATTGTTGGTTAAAATAGCTCCATATGCCCGATTGGTCAATATATTGTTAGTTAAGTTAACTGTGTTGCTGCCCGCAATATTGACTGCAATACCACCTGCTACAGTGGAACCAAGATCCAAGCCCGTGATTGTGATATTAGAACTACTATTAATTGTTATTGGATTGGAAAACTCTTTTAACTGACTCCCAACCTGGATGTGTCCGGTGCTGGCACTTATGGTTACTCCATTTAGATTATTTCCAAAGATGGCCTGGGTGGTTGCACCTGCAAAAGTATTTCCTGTGGCTGTTAATGTGCCTGTTAAACCATTTAAGTACAATGCATAACCGCCTGACACTCCTGAATTGGTAAAATCATTTCCAGTTATGGATACGTTGGAGCAACTTGAAAGGACAAATCCATAATTTCTATTAGTAATAATATTATTCGAAACAGTAAGATTGTTCACTGAACTTACATTCACCTGACTTCCACCTGCAACCGTTTTACCAAAATCAGCTCCGGTAATTGTGATGTTACTTCCTCCTTGAACGTTAAGAGGTAAAGTCATTTCTTTTAACTGACTTCCAAATTGAAATTCTCCTACCATTGAACCAATGGTAATCCCAGTAGAATTGAGCAGGTTTATGGCTTGGGTTGTCAGCCCCCCATAGGTATTGCCTGTTGCATTAAATGATCCGGTATTGCCATTGAGATAGAGTGCGTAGCCCCCTGATACCCCAGAATCCGTCAGATTGTTGTTGGTTACTACCACATTTGAACAACTTGAAAAAACCAAACCATAATTTCTGTTGGTAATTGTACAATTGGTAACTGTAATGCCACTCACGCTGCCGAGATTGACCTGGGCTCCTCCGCTCGTAGTTCTTCCAAAATCAATGTTCGAAACTGTAATATTGGATCCACTATTTATTTCAAGTGGGAAATAAATTTCTTTCAACTGGCTTCCTACCTGAATATCTCCGGATGTGGCTCCTATGGTTAAGTTGGTGCAAGAATTTAATTTGATGCCATTGCTGGCCCCTGTCATCGTATTTCCGTTAATCGCTGCACTGGTAGTGATGCCTGTAAGCAAGAGAACCCATCCTCCCGAAACACCTGAATTGCTGAAGTCATTACCGGTAATGGTCATCACAGGACATGAATTGCTGATGACGCCAAACTGTCTGTTGGTCATTTTGCAGTTGGTTAGCGTAAAGTTACTACTCAAACCTACTGAGATGGAGGTTCCGGCTGGTGACCCGGTTTTGCTTAGGTCTAAGGCATTAAAAATGAAGGGAGCATTGGCATTGGGCTGGAGGATATTTCCTGACCAGTTAGCTCCTATTGTGATTAAGGGGGCGCCTGCATACCCGGGTTGTGTACTTCCATCTATGCTAAGGCCGCCTGTTAGGACGGGAAGATCAGAAAGCAAATCAATAGACTGGGTGCCACCACCTCCGATATTAAATTCAATCACATCATCACCAGGGTTGGTATTGGCATCCAACATTGCCTGTCGCAATGATCCAGCCCCTGAATCATTGGTGTTGGTTACCGTATATGTGGTCATCATTGCTTTTTTACTGCCAACTCCATGCCTATGACCGGCATGGGCGGGCACATTTAAAATCAGGATGCATGACAAAATGGCAATGCTGTAAGTTATATATCTCATATTTTTGAATATTACAAGGTTTTAAGTTTTTAGATGTTTTTTATGGTTTCTATTCTTTCTTCAATTCGATCGATTTTGGCCTGGTAATAAAACAGGATGCTCAAAGCTAGCACGGCATGTACCAGGAAGATCCAAAGCCAGATGCTTGGCCGGCTTGTTTTTGTAAACATCTTTGTTGCTGTTTCCATTTGGGCTGTAAATTTTGGTCCAGTCTCGGCTTCCAAAAATGTCTTTTACCCTCATTTTATGCAAATCAACAGGCCTTACAAAATCTCTACAAATTTGTTATTGACTATAAATCAGAATTTTACAAACGTAGATGAGCATTTGAAAATGGTGCTTTTGGAAGTGATGGAGTAACTGTTTTCAAGGCTGGAAGGCCAGGTCATTAAATCCAAAAGTGTCCATCGACAGCTGGAACCCGGGCAAATTTTGACATTAACCTTGGTGAGGGAATTGGCAAGAATTAGTTTAACCACTTGAACGAAGATCAATACATGGTGCCGGATCGAATCATTTTTACCTTCGATTCTGGAAGCAAGAAATGTCGGCGAGAGTGTAAAAAATGGTAAGAGTTACTTTCACAATTGATGGGAATTGCAAGATAATTATAAATTACTACAATTAGCTAAGTGTACCGTACTTCTTTCTAAGCCTGTATTTAGTCTGGTAAACGGCTTGTTTGCTAATGCCCAGGTTATTGGCCATTGCCTCCTGACTGAAATTTAGCTTTTCCAGTACCAGCAGTCGGATTTCAGCCGGCGTTATGTCTTCGTATTCTTTTTTAAGACCTGCGATGTAGTCAGGATAAACCCTCTCAAATATGAGTTTAAATTCATGCCAATCCTCATCTTTTAAAATGCTATAGGAACTCAGTTTTTCCAGGTAATTGTTTTTTTCGGCTTCATCTGAAATTTGAATCAGCTCTTTTCTCATGTCTTGCAGAATGTTGGATTTTTCGATCAGGTTTTTGGATAAAACATTGAGTTCGTGTTGGGCATTTTCTAGTTCTCTTTCCTTAATTTTTTTCTTGGCTCGCATGGAGGTGTACAATGAAAAAAATAAGGCTCCGCTCAAAAGTAAGAGCAAAAGGCTTGCGTTCCTGATCCATGTGTTGAGCTGCTTTTCTTTAAGCGTCAGGGACAATTCCGATCTAAGCTGGTTTAGTTTATTCTGGTTCTTCAGGTTTTCCTGTTTTTTAAAATCGTTTTTTCGACTTAGAGAATCTTGCAGCGGGTTTAATTGCTTCTGAAGGTCCACAACTTTTTTCCAATCTCCTTCCTGTTCGGCTAATTTGATTTCATGTTCAAATAAGGGTATCTTTTTAAAATAGGATTCTGAGCGGTCGGCATAAAGACCATGGAGTGCCATGGCCCTGGCCAATAGTAGTTTGGCTTCTGCATATTTTTGGAGTTTGATTTTGATCCCGATCAAAACGATTAAGGCGTCCAATTCAGCCTGTGACCCCAGTTCATATTCACTCGGCTGCCCGCCAATGATCCGATATCCTTCAGTAGCTAAATGTTCACTTTCGTTTGTTTTTCCCAGCTCCAGTTTCATGGAAGCAATGTCAATCTTTACCAAACCTTCCCAAAGTTTAAAGTATTGCACGTCCGTGTGCCCTACTTTTTGGATGTGGTTCATCAGCTTTTGGGCATATTCAAGTCCCTTTTGAATTTCTCCCCGCCTTTGATAAATGCTTTGAATCGCATTTAAGATAATCACGGTAATGTTTCTGTGTGTAGTTAATTCATCCAGGTGTTTTTCGGCTTCCAATAAATACATCAGGGCCTGATCGTACTCTTCCAGTTTTAAAAAGAAAACACCATTGTGGTACAGTAATCTGGAAATCTGAAATGGTTTGAATTTTTCCATTCCCAACCGCTGCATTTTTTGAAATTCATCGATCAGGTAGAGGTAGCATATTTCCATTTTCCCTTTCTTCTTTTGGAACTGAAAATGCTCGTTGTAATGCTCAAAAACCAACAATTCAGGTTGTGCATTGTACTTTTTGGCTTCCTTGATACATTCCTGGTAGAAGGCTTCTTCCTGCTCATCATTCATGTGCAGGTTTGACCTCGCGTTGAGTTTTCTATACAAAAGCCAAACCTTTCCCAGGCCATCTCTTTGATCTTCGCACACTTTTATATATGAATCAAAGTTTTTACTATAAAAAAGGGAATCACTTTTAGACCACTTTCTATTCGAAATGTTCTGCAACAAGACCAATCGACTTTTGCTATCCATATGGCTAAATGCCTCCAGCGATACGGATTCCAATTCAGGTTCTTTTTGGTTCCCTCCGATAGATTGACCATTCAGCACAATAAAGAAAATACTCAAGAGTAAAAGCCATGCAACTCTGACCATATATGGACTGGTTGAATTTAAATTCGTCATTTCCGTTTAACTTTCGGAAATGCCATCAAATAATTTACAATTGCCAAAATAATAATTTGCAACTAAATTAATCCAGACTTCAGATTAATAAATTGTAAATATATTTGAACCATTATGGCATTTTGATTTTTAACACAAGAAAGGTTATTGATATACCAATCTACCAAGTGAGCATATATTTTTGCTTTCACATGGCTTTTACAATGTCCTTTGCTAAAGCAGAATGGTATCTCTCTATGAACCACACATCAAACACCCATCTTCCATGGTACATGTCCATCCTTCAGGCATTTCTTCTACCTTTACATCCATTACCTCCTGTTCAATACCGGGAGCCATGGCTTCGGCTTTTGCCTGAATTCTTTGGTGTTCTGTATTCAACGTAAATTTGATTGGGTCTACCGCGGCTTTACTTCTCAGGTAGTACATTCCAGTTTTTAGTCCTTTTTCCCATGAGTAAAAATGCATTGAGCTCATTTTACCATAATTGGCATTTTCAACGAAAAGGTTTAGGCTTTGACTTTGACAAATGAAGGCACCCCGATCAGCGGCCATGTTGATGATGGCTTTTTGGCTGATTTCATACGCAGTTTTGTAAAGCTCCTTAAGATCCTCTGGCATGCCCTGGATGTGTTGAATAGAGCCGTTGCTGGCCATGAGCATTTGTTTCAATTCTTCACACCACAAGCCACGATCTACCAAATCCTGAAGAAGGTGTTTGTTGACAACAATGAATTCTCCGCTTAAAGTTCTTCTCGTATATAAGTTGCTTGTATAGGGTTCAAAACATTCGTTGTTACCCAAAATTTGCGAGGTACTGGCAGTTGGCATAGGAGCAAGAAGCAGTGAATTTCTGATTCCTTTTTCTTTGATCTTATTCTTCAGGCCATCCCAATCATACCTGTTGGAAGGTGTTACTCCCCACATATCGAACTGCAAGATGCCCTGGCTGGCAGGTGAACCCTGGAAAGTGGTGTATGCGCCTTCTTTTTCTGCAATTTGGCAAGACTCTGTGAGGGAAGCGTGGTATATGGTCTCAAAGATATCCTTGTTCAATTGAGCCGCATCGTCGCTGTCAAAAGGCAAACGCATCATCATGAAAGCATCAGCAAGTCCCTGCACTCCAATGCCAATGGGTCTGTGGCGCATGTTGGAATTGCGTGCTTCTTCGATGGGATAATAGTTGATGTCAATTACCTTATTGAGATTGCGCGTAACCACCCTGGTGATTTCATGCAATTTTTCAAAGTCAAATGTTTTGTTGGTAGCATCCACAAATCTAGGCAAGGCAATGGAAGCAAGATTACATACAGCTACCTCATCGGCAGAGGTATATTCCATGATCTCCGTGCATAGGTTGCTCGACTTGATGGTACCCAGATTTTTCTGGTTGGATTTTTGATTGGCAGCATCCTTGTACAAAATATAAGGAGTACCTGTTTCTATTTGTGAATCCAGGATGGCGAACCATAATTCCTGAGCCTTCACAGTTTGACGGGCTCTGCCTTCCTTTTCATATCGTGTGTACAAAGCTTCAAACTCATCACCATAAACGTCTGGTAAGCCGGGTGCCTCATTAGGACAGAAAAGTGACCAAACGCCATCTTCTTTAACTCTTTTCATAAATAGATCCGGAATCCATAGGGCATAAAATAAATCTCTTGCCCTCATTTCTTCTTTGCCGTGGTTTTTCTTCAGGTCAAGGAATTCAACGATATCAGCATGCCATGGTTCCAGGTATACGGCAAAGGCTCCTTTCCTTTTGCCACCTCCCTGGTCTACATAGCGGGCTGTATCATTGTATACTTTAAGCATGGGTATAATGCCATTGCTTGTGCCTCCGGTGCCTTTGATATAAGAACCCTGGGCTCTGATGTTGTGGATGGAAAGTCCGATACCCCCTGCACTCTGAGAGATTTTGGCACATCTGCTTAAAGTCTCGAATATTCCCGATATGCTGTCTTCTGTCATAGTGAGCAGAAAACAGGAACTGAGTTGAGGCTTTGGCGTACCTGCATTGAAGAGGGTAGGAGTGGCGTGGATAAACCACTTTTCACTCATGAGATTGTAGGTCTCAATGGCACTGGTGAGGTCAATGCCATGGATACCAATGGCAGCGCGCATCAACATGTGTTGCGGACGTTCTACTACCTCACCATGAGCACGTAGCAGATAACTCCTTTCTAGGGTTTTGAAGCCAAAAAAATCGAAATTGTAATCGCGGTCATAAATGATGGCACTGTCGAGCACCTCACCATATTGTCGCACCACTGCAATGGTTTCATCGCTGATGAGTCCTGCTTTTTGGCCCGTCTTTGGATCGATGTAGCTATAAAGTTTCTCCATTGTACGGGAGAACGATTTATCTGTATTTTTATGGAGGTTGCTCACCGCTATCCTGGCGGCAAGTATGGCATAATCTGGGTGTTTGATGGCCATGGCGGCGGCAGTCTCGGCTGCGAGGTTGTCGAGCTCAGTGGTAGCCACACCATTGTATAAGCCCTGGATTACCTTTTTGGCAATTTCCAGAGGTTCAACGAATCTTTCGTTGAGGCCGTAACAAAGTTTGCGGATTCTTGCGGTTACTTTGTCGAAACTTACGGCTTCCAGCTTGCCGCTTCTTTTTAATACTTGCATGGGTTAAATCAATAATAGGGTTATAAAATGTAGTTTTCGCCTAGTCGAATAGGCTGGAATTAAAAATCTTCATCCAAGGAGAACACCTGTTTGGCCTTCTCTGCCATTACACCTGCTTTTTGATAATCGCCTACGCGTTTTTCAAAAAAGTTGGTTTTGCCCTGAATGGATATCATGTCCATCCACGGGAATGGGTTTTCAACGTTAAACATTTTGCCTGCACCCAATGTGCTCAGCAAACGATCTGCTACAAACTCAATGTATTTGCACATTTCGTCTGCATTCATGCCAAGCAGGGCTACAGGAATGGCATCTACCACAAATTCTTTTTCTATTGCTACGGCATCAGCAATGATTTGTCTTACCTGTTCTGTTGGAAGCTTGTTGACAATGTGGTCATTGTACAACAGGCATGCAAAATCACAGTGTAAGCCTTCATCACGACTGATCAATTCATTGCTGAAGGTCAGACCCGGCATCAGGCCTCTTTTTTTAAGCCAGAAGATGGAACAAAAAGACCCTGAGAAGAAAATACCTTCTACAGCAGCAAAGGCAATGAGTCTTTCCTGAAAACTGCCTTGTGAAATCCATCGCAAAGCCCAATCTGCTTTTTTCTTAACACAGGGTACATTGTCAATTGCATGAAAGAGGTAATCTTTTTCTTTGGGATCCTTGATGTAGGTGTCAATCAAAAGAGAATAGGTCTCTGAATGGATGTTTTCCATCATAATCTGAAAACCATAGAAAAATTTGGCTTCGGTATATTGGACTTCGCGCACCATATTTTCTGCCAGGTTTTCATTTACGATGCCGTCGCTGGCTGCAAAAAAGGCAAGTACATGTTTTATGAAATGACGCTCGTCATCGTTGAGTTTTGCATCCCAGTCTGTAAGATCCTGCACAAGATCAATTTCCTCAGCCGTCCAGAAACTTGCTTCTGAAGTCTTGTAAAATTTCCAGATGTCGTTGTGTTCAATCGGAAAAAGCACAAAACGGTTGGGATTGTCTTTTAGTAGGGGTTCATTAAGGATACTCATCAGTCTATATGTGTTATATGTTCATTTCAGTTGTTCCATTGTTCATAACTAAAAAAGATATATATGTCTTTTTTAGGGACGACAAAAATATAAAAGCTCATTTTCAGAGACTATAATATTCAAATAAAAATGATATAATTTTTATTTGAATACGTACGGTTTTGGTTACTAGTTGTTTGGAATGTATTATCGAGAACAGATCTTCAGCAAACGATGGATGTATCTCCGCCTCAATTGATAGCACAAATTAAAAGTTTTTTTAATGGCTGAGCAGCATTTCCATTTCCAAAGTTTTCCACACTATGTGGATAAAAACTGTAATGTTCACAATTTCAATATATTATTGAAATTTGGAATATGTGAAATTGAAAAGAAACCACAACATTTGTTGCAATATATCACATCTTATTGAAAATCAATTAAATATATATTTTGATTATGCCTAAACCAAATATTTACAAACTTATTAGTAGAATACATATTAAATATTTTTCAATATGTGGTTTTCCACATTTTTTATTAAAAAATTGTTAAGACCCCTGCCGAAACCGAATAATTTTGACTGAAGGAGCAACGAAAGTTGAATCTTTTGAATCCGGGGACTAAAAGCGCTGCCTGGTTCGGAAAAACCATATCAAACCATAACCCAAGATCAAAGAAATAATGATGATGATCGGAAACGCCCATTTGCTGTCCTGAAATGGCAGGTAAGACAAATTCATGCCATAAAATGAGGCTACAAGTGTAGGAACCATGAGAATGATGGTGATAAGCGTGAGCCTGTGGATAAATATATTCATATTGTTGCTCACGATGGATGCATAAGCTTCCATGGTACCACTGAGGATGTTTGTATAGACATTGGACATACCCAATGCCTGTCCATTGTCGATGATGATGTCTTCAAACAAATCAGCGTGGTTCTCCTGGTGGTTGAGTTTGAGAAGATCGGTGCGCTTGAGTTTTAATTTGAGCAACTCGTTGGCATTAAGGCTGTTGACAAAATAGACCAAACTCTTCTCAATTCTTAACAATTGCTGAAGCTCTTCATTGCGGGAACTATTGTACAATACCTGTTCTATCAGGTTGCGTTTGAGGTTAAGCTTTTTCAGGCACTCCAGAAAGCGATATACATTTTGCTCAAAGATCTGCAGCACAAACATCCTCACATCATTTGGATCAAAGTTTTTAACCTTGTCTTCCATAAATTTTTCCAGAATCGGATTCTCCTGGGATGTAATGGTCACAATTTTATCTTCTGTAAGAATAATGCCAATAGGAATGGTCAGGTAAATGGCTTCATTTTCTCTGTCATCATCATTGAGTACAGGAGAAGAGATGAGGATTAAAATGGTTTCTTCATCTTTTTCGTAACGGGAACGTTCATCGACGTCGAGAGAATCTGTAAGAAAATCCAGGGGGATGTTTAAGGCATCGGCAACCCGATCCAATTCGCCGTGCTCAAATGGCGGATAAAGGTTGACCCACACTGCATCTTTGGGTTCCGTGAGCTCCGATAGCTCTCCGTTGTCTTTCCTGAAGCAATAAATCATCTTCCGAGTCCATCTAAATTGTGTGGTTGATCAAATGTCTGCAAATGTAACAAATTTATTTGATAAGCCATAGCATGCTTGTACTATCCGCCATGTGGTAAAATGCACATTCTCTCAAAGCCATAAATTATACATCTTTTGAATAAATTTATAGGCCGTTGCATGGCATAGAACCGGAAATATGGCCTCAAAAACGCTTAAAAACCAATAAATTGACATTAATCATTGACATGAAACAGGATTTAGCATTATTTTTGCGCGTTTTTAAAATATGGCAAAAGTTTATTTAACAAGAGTGGAAAGGTTCAATGCAGCTCACAAGTTGTGGGTTAAGAATTGGACAGATGAAGAAAACATCAACATGTTTGGTAAATGTGCCAATAAAAATTGGCACGGACACAATTATTCACTGCATATTACAGTAAGTGGTACACCTGATCCGGTCAAAGGTTTTATCATTGATGCCAAAAAACTCTCTGTAATCATCAAGGAAAGGGTGATTGAAGATCTTGATCACAGCAACCTCAATTTGGATGTAGCATGGATTCCAGAAGGCATGCAACCCACCACTGAGAATCTTACCATTCTGATTTGGCAACGGCTTGAACCATTTATCACCGATGGCCGTTTACATTGCGTAAAACTCATAGAAACAGAGACCATTTACGCTGAATATTATGGCGAATAAGAAATACCTTAAGATAGAACAATTTGATATTGCTACCAAAGAGGCATTAATCAAGAGTTACGAATCCATCCTTCATACCGTGGGAGAAGACATCAGCAGGGAAGGCTTGGAAAAAACACCAGAGCGTGCTGCCAAGGCCATCCAGTTTTTAACCCAGGGTTATGAGCTTGATGCGGCCGAAATCATCAAATCGGCCATGTTTAAGGAAGACTATAGCGAGATGGTCATTGTCAAGGATATAGAACTTTATTCAATGTGTGAACACCACATGTTGCCTTTTTTTGGCAAGGTACACATTGCATATATTCCCAATGGGTATGTAGTAGGTCTAAGCAAACTCCCTAGAGTAGTAGATGTCTTTGCCCGCAGATTACAAGTCCAGGAGCGATTAACGGATCAGATTTTACAAGCCATTCAGGAAAATTTAAACCCTCTGGGTGTAGCCGTTGTCATAGAAGCTGCCCATATGTGTATGATGATGCGTGGGGTTCAAAAACAAAATTCTATGACCACTACCTCAGCATTTACAGGTGAATTCAGAAAAGCTGAAACCCGGAGTGAATTTTTAAGCCTCATTGGTAAAAAAAGTTAAGCGGAAAGAGCATAAAAAAAGCCCTTTGCAGGGCTTTCTCAAACTTAATAATCAAAAATCAATCTGCGCCATCTTTACTGGCGATATCCATTACAAAACCTGCCACTTTTTCTCCGGCAAGGAGCCCTGCTTCACAATCAAATCGGTAGTGAATACCCCCATATAATCTGGAATTACTGGCTTCATCTGCCCATTGTAAACACAATGATTTTTTATTTGGGAAAAAGGATGCCAGTATGTGAGCTGCGGCTCCAGAGAATGTTGAATGCCCTGAGGTATAGCTCGGAAAATTGGGGGTTCCTAAAATGGTTTTAAAGCCTGTCACTTCTTGCACAGGTCTGGGATAGTGGTAAAAATATTTAGCATCCCAGCATGCAATGCCTGCATCCATGATGGCCATGTTGAGATAAGCCAAAATGCGGGCTGACCTCAGTGGGTTCAATTTTTTTTCTGTGATAAAATCACATGCCAGTCGATTCCAATGTCCAGGCGGGGTGTAAGTGCTGGTGCCGTCTGACCAGAAATTGGCTATTTTTCTTTGTTCGCTGGTTAGATTTTTACGTATGTCTTCCAATTCCTTTACGGCGACGTTGAATTCCTCTGAGCCAGGTACAGGAGGTGGCACCGGTCGAACAGATGCTACATTTTCAACCGACCACATTTTCAAATTGCCGAAAGCGGGTGTGATGCCAACCGGTCTTTCAGGGATTTCCTGATTGATCCACTGCCACCCAAATCTTTTGAGGGCTTCATTTTTGATAGAATCTGATACCGGACGCGTAGACTGGGCTTTTTTCATGCCATCGTTGGCAGCCCTTTTCATCACTTCAGATGCTACTTTTGTGCCGAGGTCAACGCCCGCAACAATATCGCTGTTAACATTCATACCCGTGTACGTTAGACTGGCAAGGTGTTCATCGGCCTTTGCCTTGATATAATCTTTTTCTAAGGGAAACATGGAGGATAAGATCGATTGGGCAATAGCTGTAACCGTTGCGCCTTGAGACGGATAGGAGGTCAGGTAAACATCGCCATAATAAGGGTCCAGATCGGCTGCATTGGCAGACGGTGCAGGGCGATTAAACTGTTTATTAAATTGCCAGCATTCAATCAGCCCGTCAAATACCGCTACTTGCAAGTAGGCAAGCATTCTGCAGGTATAAGGTGGATGTGCAAAAGGAAATTTTGGATAGGAAGCAGGATTGTTTACATCAGGCAAATTATAAATGCCATCTGCATTAGGAGCTGGAGCCAAATTGTATTTGGCTGCCAGATCCCGGGCTATTTCGTTCCAGCGAAGAGCGGGATTGGCAGTCCAGTAATCTGCTATTTCTTTCTGGGCTGCAGTCATTTTCTGCCTTTGTTCCTGGAGGGAATTGAGTTCAGCCTGATAACTACTTGTATTGGTGGCTTCTGGAGCGGCGATACCAAAATCTTTGTCGGCTGTGACCACTACTTGTTTCCAATCACCACCTCCTTCATCAACATCTGACCACTGGTAGCTCTCAAATGAAGTAAATGTGGGCGTGTCTTTATTGCAGGAAATTAATAGGATTAATAGGAATCCTGCGATGGCTTGAATATTGTATTTCATGACTTTTTGTGCTTGTGAATTAAATTGAAAAACGATACATCAGAGCAGTGCTGTAAACGGTTGAAATGCCAACATTACGGCCATTGAGTACTTGCATGTAACCTGCCTGAATACCCAGTTTTGGAAAAAACTTGGGATAATATTGAATAAGTGCTGAGCCAATGCTTGCATCCATGCCAGTGCCGGGGAAAGGCATTTCATAACGCCTGATGTCAGCGCCCCCTATGGCGTCTATTCTTGTGAAAGTAGCTTCAACTCTTAAATTTCCATCTAAAAATCTTGCACCCAAAGTGGCAGCCATTTGCCATTGATCGGGTACATTCACTTTATCGGAGTAATAAGCTCCATCAGTAAAAAAATAGGTCCTTTCGAGCTGGCACATGCCACGCATGTGATACGAAGCCCATGATCTCAGGAATACGCCAGAATTTTTATGAACCAGTTCAAGCATAGCTCTGTTAGCCCACTCAGCACAATTGGCACCCAGCGAAAGAGGGCCAAGTTCTGTGTTGTAGTTGTTCACGGGTATTGATCCGAAAGACATAGCAAAAGCATTAACAGAAATGGCTTTGTCTAATAATTTCAACTTGTATTTTAAGCCTACAGTAAGGTCCTGCAAACCGGAAGCAGAAGTAAAATTGCCTTGTGAAGGTGATGTATGCACGTAAGGAAGCATAGAAATGAACGTAAGTTTTTGTGATATTCCATAAACCGCCGCTCCCACAGCAGTTTGTCGGGTCAGGGTACCAATGTTGCCGTTGGTCCTTTTGATGTCGGCTTCGTAATAGGTGTGCCAGGCATCATTCATGTACATGGCAGCAAGACAAACTTCTCGTTTGCCCATCATTTCGGCATCCGTGAATGTCTGTGCTTTTGAAAGTAATGCCA
>ERZ724526.58-NODE-58-length-54551-cov-5.708658_pt1 | contig 54551 bp, 48 predicted proteins | sample MGYA00376059_ERZ724526 | MGnify/ENA primary metagenome ERZ724526 (study PRJEB28724, sample SAMN07190883) | activated sludge metagenome | isolation source: activated sludge of sewage treatment plant in Hong Hong | place: Hong Kong | collected 2016-03-17 ...
TTATCATTTCCCCAGTCGCCATAGCGAAGCGGACGATCTCCTAAAAAATTTAAAAAAGAAAAACGAAATACTTCAATATCCTGATTCAGTGGCAACTGTTTTAGGTTGCGTTTTAACTCGTCATCCAATGTTTCATCAGCATCTAGGCTCAATATCCAGTCGTATTTGGCAAGTTCATTTGCAGCATTCTTAGTATTGCCAAATCCTTCCCATTTTCCATTGTACAAACGAACGGGATAATTTTTTACAATATCCGGTGTGCCATCAGTACTGCCGTTGTCGTACACAATAATGTCGTCAGTAATGCCCAACAGGCCATCCAGACTGCGGCCAATAATGTCTGCTTCATTTTTACAAATTATGACAATAGAAAATGCTGGCATGAAAATGATTTCGGTTGAAGGCACTGAAAAAATTATTTTTCGCTCAACAGTCTTTTTGCTTTTTTGATGAGGTCTTTTACTTCACTTTTTTTCAACCCGTCAAAAATGCCCACAACTTCTCCTTTTCTGTTTACCAATGCCCAGTTTTGCGAATGCATAAAATCATCTTCTTCATTGCGTACAATATTTGCCGGATCGTCAATACTAAAACTAAGGCGGGCTGCACTGTACAAGCTGTCTTTGCGGCCGGTAAGAAAAATCCATTTTTGAGTGTCCACTTGCATTGAGTCGGCGTATTGTTTCAGTTTAGCTGCCGAATCAGTCTTTGGATCGCAGGTAAGCGAGAGAATTTTAAAGTCGCTTTCCTTACTCAGTTCATCATATACTTTTCGCATATTTTTATTCATGCGGGGGCAGATGCCCGGGCAGGTTGTATAAAAATATTCAACGGCGTACACTTTGCCCAGCATATTACTATCGGTAAGCCGCTGTCCATCCTGATTGATGAATGAAAAAGGGCGAATAGTGTTAATAGGTGGAAATTTTTTTTCGCTATAACCCGGAATCAACACGCTTAAAGTAAAATAAAATCCCACTGCAAGCAATACAAAAAAGGCAAGGTATAACCAGCTTTTCCTTGAAAGTTTCATGCCGGCAAAGTTAAGTTGCTTTTCTCTTTAGCAGGCCGTTGTGTTTTCTTAAATTTGCTCTCTTGCATGAAAACAAAAATTAATTGGGACGCCTGGGGCATTGGAGCTTCTGTAGCCTGTGCTATTCATTGTGCCATTCTACCACTTTTTCTGGCCAGCCTTCCGGTTTTTGGCGCCAATATTATTCATAATATGGCTTTTGAAATAGGTATGATTTTACTTTCGCTTGTTATTGGCTGCATTGCATTATACCATGGTTATAAAAAACACCATCATCGTTTTTTACCATTGATATTATTTTTTATCGGCTTTACTTTTCTGGTGATAAAACAATTTTTTGAAACTATACATATTTGGCTATTAATTCCTGCCGTTTGTTTTATCGTTTATGCACATTTTCTAAATTATCGCTTTTGCCGGGTGCACAATCATGCACATAAAGAAGATTGCAACCATTAATGAAAGCATTTTCAGCTTTCATAAATTTTGAAAAGGAATATCAGGCTGCCTGCGTCATATATTTTTGTTGTAGCTTGTTAAAAACAAAATAGGCGCTTAAAAGACCAATAGAAGAAAAGAGAATATCGTAATAATCAAATGTGCGTCCAAATATGGATATTAATTGCAAGTACTCATTGACCACCAGCATACCAAAACCGAGTACACATACAATCCTTAAATCATAGGCTGATTGTATTTTGAAAATACGGGCAATCAGAAAATTTTTTCCGCTAAAAAACCAATAAGCACCAAATGGGATTAAAAATGAACCCAAAAGATTGGGTGCAACGCCCATCAAAAAACGACCCGGTTCATCAAACAGGTCTAATGGCCGTAGCATGTATTTAATAATCCAAATAATTAATGTACCGGAAATGATAAGGTGTTTGCTGATTTGTTTTAGCTGCATGGCGGACAGTTAAGATTCTAAAATAATCTTTTTACTGAAAATGCCCTTATTTCTTCCATAGTTTTTTTATATACAGAAACAAAACAATACCCGAAATGGCAACACCCAAATAAAATAAAATAACAAAAATGAGCTTCGTACCACTTTGCGTATGCCCCAGTTCCAAAAAAATACCTGCTGACAAACAAGCCATAAACCAAGCCAGACTAAGAAACACAGAAGCAGCTATCCGCATCAGATAGCTAAATAATTCTTTATCGTTATTCCACATTATTTTAGATTCAATTTGAAAAGTTACATTTTATCTTTCAAATATTTATTTAACCAACAGGTTTTTGAAAGATGATGAGTCGCCATTAAAAACATTGAAATCCACCGGTGTGGTTATGCCGTTTACGTTCCCTTTATCGCTATGTTGCCAAAATAACCAGTCGCGGCCAATGCGTGGCTGCTCCGGCTGGTAGTAGTGCGCTACCCAAAGCGGATATTTATCAAAATCGGCTCCGAGGTTGCGATTATAAAAATCAACATTGGTATAAATAATCGGTCGCATATTATAATACTCTTCCACAACATCCAGCCAGCGTTTAGCTTCTTTCTTCAAATTGTTTATTGAAGCACCATTGAGTTGCTCGATGTCCAACACAGGTGGAAAATCTCCTGCTTCCAGCTTTACTTTATCAATAAAATTTTCAGCCTGCATTTTTCCGTCTTTGGAGCCTATAAAAAAATGATATGCCCCACGGGTTATGCCTGCTTCTTTTGATCGTTTCCAGTTTCGGTTAAACTGTGGATCGTAGTTGCCAATGCCTTCAGTAGCTTTTATAAATGCAAAACCGGGATTGATATTTCTGATTCGCATGGCTTTTACCTCTTCCCAGGCTATCAGTGATTGATATTTTGAAACATCAATACCATGAATGGAATAACCTTCGGGTATATTGATGCCAAACTGTGGATAATGCGTAAATTTTGCTTTGCGATATTTAACTTTTTCAAGAATAAAAACAATGAACACTAAAGCCACAATCAGCCCGCCGGCCAACATCAGTATTTTGTTTAATTTTTTTTTCTGGCTTTTAGAAAACATGAGCAATGATCAATCTGATAAATAAAAATAATTTGGATTGTTAAAACATCAGCCAACTATTCGCAGCCGGGCATAGTTGAGCATAATTTTTTTCTCGCCATTGTGTTCAAATTTTACAGTAGCAATCGGATTATGTGCAGCTCCTTCCATTTTTAAAACTTCACCAAATCCAAATTTTTGATGTTCCACTTTTTGTCCAACAACTAAAGCAGAGGTGTCGCTGGCTTCAAAGTCGGCCGACGGTGTGTGCTCTATATGTTTGGTTGCAGGCACTTTCGGTGGTAAATATGATGGCGTTGCCGTTTGTTTTTTACCTGCCGGCGGGCCATATTTTTTTTCTGCCCGTTGCACATCATTATAAGATGATCCACCCCATCCTTTCATTCTGCCAAAGGCATGATCATTTCCCCACTTACTGCCCGATGTGGAAGTAGCTGCGCCGGCAAAACTTCTGTCTAAATGTTGCTCCGGTATTTCTTCAATAAAGCGACTGGGTTCATTGTGAACCAATTGGCCAAAACGATATCGTGTATTTGCATAAGTTACCCATAGTCTTTGCTTGGCTCGGGTAATCACTACATAAAACAATCTTCGTTCTTCTTCCAGCTCTTCTCTTGTATTAATAGCCATTGCATTGGGGAAAAGCATTTCTTCGAGCCCTGCCGCAAATACACACCCAAACTCAAGCCCCTTGGCAGCATGTATGGTCATCAGCTTTACCGTGTCGGCATCGGGGTCTTTTTCATCTGCATCAGTAAGCAGTGTAATTTGTTGCAGATAAGCGGCCAGACTTTTATCTACCATTTCTCCCTCATCATTATCAGGGCTTTCGGTCCATTCTTTTATGGAATTTAATAATTCCTGAATGTTTTCATATCGCTGTACACCCTCAGCACTTTTATCATTAAACAATTCTTTTACAAGCCCGGTGTGCTTGCCTACATGAAAAGCTACATCATAAGCATTTTGTTTGGTGAGCATGCTGGCAAAACTTTTGATCATAGTTACAAACTCATCCAAAGCAGCTAAAGTGCCGGCTTTAAAACCAAACTGTATTGCCTTTTCCAAAACCTGCCAAACTGTAATATTATTGATGTTGGCAGCTAATATTAATTTATCAACCGTTGTTTTGCCAATGCCCCTTGCAGGATAATTGATGATACGCTTCAACGCCTCTTCATCGCTTGGGTTTACTATCAATCTTAAATAGGCAACCAGATCTTTAATTTCTTTACGCTGATAAAAACTGATGCCGCCGTAAATGGTATAAGGAATACTCATGCGGCGCAAAGCTTCTTCAAAAGCCCGGCTTTGCGCATTGGTACGATAAAGGATTGCAAAATCTTTATTGCTGTAATGGTTGCGCAGTTTTTGTTCCTGAATACTGTCGGCCACAAATTTTCCTTCATCATTATCCGTCATCGTTCGCACCAGCTTTATTTTTTCTCCTTCACTATTCTCCGTAAAAAGATTTTTTTCAATCTGTCCTTTATTGTTTTTAATTACTTCATTGGCTACATGCAGAATGCTTTTGGTGCTGCGGTAGTTTTGTTCCAGTTTTACAATTTTTACATCGTCGTAGTCTTTTCTGAATTGTAAAATATTTTGAATCGTTGCCCCACGAAAGCTGTAAATACTTTGTGCATCATCGCCTACCACACATACATTCTCATAAACTGCACCCAGCAGTTTTATTACTTCATATTGTGCCGGATTGGTGTCCTGATACTCATCAATTAAAATGTACTTGAACTTGTGCTGATATTTCGCCAAGGCTTCGGGCACATTTTTCAGCAGTTCATAAAATTTTAAAAGCAGGTCGTCAAAGTCCATTGCGCCGTTTTTGAAACAGCGATTTACATAAGCCGTATAAATATTGGCAATGGCTGGCCGGTTGGCCCGCATATCCTCTTGTTGTATGCCATAGTCGTTTCTATACTCATCGGGCCCTACCAGTGCGTTTTTAGCAGCGGAGATTCTATTGTAAACCGTATTGGGTTTATAATGTTTATCGTCTAAGTTCAGTTCATTGATTACGGTTTTCAAAACACTTTTAGCATCATCGGTATCATAAATGGTAAAGTGTCGTGGATATCCAATCTTATCGGCTTCAAACCTAAGTATGCGTGCAAAAACTGAGTGAAAAGTGCCAATGTATAAATTTCTGGCTTCGCCATTGCCCAAAATCCGTTCTACTCTTTCTTTCATTTCTTTGGCAGCCTTATTGGTAAATGTAAGCGCAAGAATATTGAAGGCATCTACACCGTTGGCCATCAGGTGAGCAATTCGGGTAGTCAAAACTTTGGTTTTTCCACTTCCGGCACCGGCCACTATCATAATGGGGCCATCAATATGCATTACAGCTTCTTTCTGCTGCTCATTCAGCCCCTGCAGGTAATCGATCATGTGTGCAAGTTAAGATGAAAAGCAATGCATACTTTTTGAAAAAGTTTAAAAAATTACACACAAATAAAATTTCGGCTATTTCTTTATCCTGTTATACTTTTTTAATATATCCACCACTAATTGATGTGGCAGACCGTAAGATTTATTACCATTTATACCTTCCATGGTTTCTGCCGCTACCATCGCATTGATGATGGCTTCCTCCGTAGCCTGTACGGTGGCATCAAAAAGCGGATTAATTAAATCATTGGGCAATTCGTCTAGTTTGGTAAAACCGCTTCTTTGAAATGCCGATGGATTACCGGTTGAAAAAGCAATAAATATATCTCCCGATCCATTTTCGCCTTTGCCACCTACAATGCCAATACCGAGCGGAACTCTTGCAGCTATTCTTTTTAACTGATGCGGCAATAATGGCGCATCGGTTGCTACTACTACAATGATGGAGCCATCGCCTTCTTGTCGGTAATCGGGTGCTCCTTTAAATTCATTATTCAAAGTATCTTTTAATTCAATGCCAACAGGCACACCGGCAATGGTAAGATTTCTTTTGCTGCCAAAATTGGATTGCACCAACACACCTACCGTGTAAATAGAATCTTTAATTTTTACAATTCTAGAAGCAGTACCTGTGCCACCTTTAAAACCAAGGCACATCATACCTGTGCCTCCACCTATATTACCCTCTTTGAGAAAACCTGATTTTGCACTGTCCAACGCTTCGAAAGCATTTTCCTCTTTTACATGAAAACCATAAATATCATTAAGAAACCCATCATAGGTTTCGGCTACTACCGGATAGGTGTACCAAAAATTTTCTTTGTACCATCCGGTTTTTACAAACCACTTCAACACTGCATCTCTTACAACGCCCACACTATTGGTGTTGGTAATCATAATCGGTGTTTCTAAAAATCCCGACTCTGTTATCCAAGTTGTTCCTGTCATTTCTCCATTTCCATTTAATGAATACCAGTTGGCAAACACAGGATTATTATTTCTGCCACGGGGCAATATGGCTGTTACGCCTGTTCTTACCGGCCCTTTGCCTCTTATATTTTTTCCGCTACCCGATATGATGGTGCTATAGCCCACTTCTACGCCTTTCACATCAGTAATGGCATTAAATGCGCCCGGTGTACCATTAAAAGGAATACCCAGATCTCTTGCTCTTTGCTTTTGGCCAATAGAAGGGGAGAAAACAAAAAATGATGCGACTATAAAAAATAATTGATTAGATAGTATTGAAGTTGAAACTGTGATGATAAAGTTATGCATTCAAAGCGTCTTAATAAAAAAATACTGCTTGGTTGAAATGTCAATAAAAGTAGATTCCATTTTTATTGTTAGATTTAACTGTACAAAAAAATGAAAAATGAAAAAAAGAGTGCTTACTGTTATTTGTATTTTAATTTCTTCTATTGTTCGCCCGCAATCATCGTCATCAAAAGATATTTTATTTCGTTGCGATGATATCGGTATGTGTCATGCCGTAAATATGGCTGCCAAAAAAGTCTTGGATGCAGGCTTTCCTGTTTCTATGTCGGTTATGGTGCCCTGCCCCTGGTTTAGCGAAGCCGCTGAAATGCTGAAGCAATATAAAAATGTAACGGTGGGTATTCACCTTACTTTAAACTCCGAATGGAAACAATATCGCTGGGGGCCTGTAGCGGGTGTAAGTGCGGTGCCTTCTTTAGTTGATTCAAGCGGAAATTTTTTTCCTTCACGCAGTAAATTGTTCGGCAACAATCCAAAGATGTCTGAAATAGAAATTGAATTAAGAGCGCAAATTGAAAAAGCATTGAATGCAGGATTGAAAGTGGAATATCTCGACTACCACATGAGTGCGCCCATGCAAACACCCGAAACCAGAGCCATTGTTATAAAGCTGGCGAAAGAATATAAACTGATGATCTCCCGTTTCTTAGGCGAGCAGGATGTAGAAGGCTGGTATTTTGCAAAACCGGAAGATAAACCTGATTCCATTTTGCAAAGCTTATCAAAAACTAAATATGGTGTTACTAACCTATTGGTATTTCATGTAGGATTGCAATCGGCAGAGATGGACGCCATGGAAGACCTCAATCCATTTGGCCCCAAAGAAATGAGTAGGCACAGGCAAGGAGAACTGAACGGCCTTTTATCACCTGAATTTCAAAATCAGATCAGGAACGGAACTTACAGGATTATCAATTACTCCATGTTGATTAAAGAGAAAGGATTACAAAACATGAAAAGTCCGTTTTCCGATTAAAAGATTTTTGGTATTACAAAAAACAATTCCACTACCTTAGTAGGCTTCATTTTAAGACAAAAACAAAAACCTTTTATGAAAAAAAATTATTTCCCTGCGTTGGCATTGATAACCATGCTATGCACAATGCAAGCAACTGCACAAAAAATTGATCTTACTGACACTAGAATGATGACGCAGCCGGCAGTAAGTGAAAATCAGATTGCATTTATATATGCAGAAGATCTTTGGGTTGCTAATCTGGATGGCTCACAGCCAAAAAGATTAACGGTTGATGAAGGAGTGGAGTCAAACCCTTATTTTTCTCCCGATGGTAAAACCATTGCCTTTAGTGCCGAGTACGATGGCAATGTGGATGTTTATATTATTGCTGCCAATGGTGGCATACCCAAAAGACTGACCTGGCATCCTTCATTTGACATTGTAAGAGGTTTTTCAAATGACGGGAAATCGGTTTTGTATATTTCTCAACGTGCTTCCTTTACCAACAGGTATTTTCAGTTATTTACAGTTCCATTAAGCGGTGGCATGTCCACTCAGTTAGAAATTCCAAATGCCTATTGGGCTACCTATTCACCCGACGGGAAGCAAATGGCCTACACCCCAAATGCTGATGCATTTCGTCAATGGAAACACTACAGAGGCGGTACTCATTCAGTTCTATGGCAATATAATTTCAACGACAAAAGCACCATACAAATTCCGCAACCAAAAGAAGGAAGCAATGATGTGAACCCAATGTGGCAGGGTAGTAATATCTATTTTTTGAGCGATAGAAATGGTGAGTTTAATCTTTATGCATACAATACCAATACAAAAAATACAGAGCAGCTAACAAAATTTAACGACTTCCCTATTCAGTATGCTGCACTTTCAAAAGATGCTATTGTATTTGAGCAAGGTGGCTATCTACATTCCTACTCCATTGCAAATGGAAGCACAAAAAAAATTAAGATTGGCATTGCAGCCGATTTGCTGGAGCTGCGTCAGCGTTATGTAAAAGGCAGTAACTATATCAGAAGTGCCTCACTATCACCATCGGGCCAAAGAGCCGTATTTGATTTTAGAGGTGATATCGTATCGGTGCCTGCCGAAAAAGGCGACCCCAGAAATATTACACAAACAGCAGGCGTGCATGAAAAGTTTCCTGCCTGGTCGCCAGATGGTGCTTCTATTACCTACTTCAGCGATGCATCGGGCGAATATGAATTAGTAATAGAGCCACAGGATAGTAAAGGAGATAAAAAATCTTTTAAACTCAATGGTTCAGGTTTTTATTTTTCTCCTAAATGGTCGCCCGATGGTAAAAAGATTTGCTATACCGATAATGGCAGAAACTTATATTTCATAGATGTGAAAACGGGAGCCATTTCAAAAATTGCTTCTGATGAATTGTATGTACCGGGGCCTTATCGTGAAATGTTTGGCGACTGGTCTTTCGATTCAAAATGGATTGCTTACACCGTTGTTACGGGTACACAATTTAAAAGAGTGTATCTCTATTCGGTGGAGCAACAAAAATCATATCCGCTTACCGATGGCCTAAGCGATGCAATAGAACCCATATTTGATAAAGAAGGAAAATATATTTTCTTTTTGGCTTCTACCGATGCAGGGCCGGTTGTCAACTGGTTCGACCAATCAAATGATGATGCCCAGGCCAACTACTCTATTTACATGGCAACATTGCAAAAAGAAACCACCTCGCCATTAGCCAAAGAAAGTGACGAAGAAAAAGTAAAAGAACCGGCTGATACTGCAAAAACAAAAAAAGAAACGACAACCAAAGACAAGTCAACAATTGATTGGGATGGCATTGAAAACAGAATATTAAACATACCTGTTTCGGCGGGCAGCTATGGCAATCTGGGTATGGGCAAGCAAGATGAACTCTTGTATATTTCATACGATGCGGATGGAAATCAAGGCATGCTACACAAGTTTGACTTAAAAAGCAGAAAGGATAATGAAGTAATGAGCATGGCAGGATTTGTATTATCTGCCGATGGCAAAAAAATGCTATATGTAAATAATGGAGCCTGGGGCATTAGCAGTAGTGGCGAAAAAAATATGCCCGGCAAAGGCATGTTGAATACGGAGGCTATACAAATAAAAATAGATCCTGCGGCGGAGTGGGCCAATATGTTTAATGAAGCATGGCGTATCAATCGTGATTATTTTTATGACCCCGGTATGCATGGCGCCAACTGGGCAGCCATGAAGAAAAAATACGAAGCCTTTATTCCGCAACTTTCCTGCCGATCTGATTTAAACAGAGTCATTGCCTGGATGTGCAGCGAGCTGGCAGTAGGCCATCATCGCATAACAGGCACCGGCGACAGACTTAGCCAACCTGCACGTATTGGCGGAGGTTTACTTGGTGCTGATTATGCGGTTGAAAAAAACAGGTATCGGATTAAAAAAATATATGGCGGACTCAACTGGACGCCTTCACTTCGTTCACCATTAACCGAGCCGGGCATTAATGCACAGGTGGGCGATTATATTTTAGCAGTTAATGGAAACAATGTAACGACCGATGAAGAGTTGTATAAGTATTTTGAAAACACTGCCGGTAAAATTGTAGAACTGACCATTGGGCCAAATGCCGACAACAATGGTTCACGAACCGTAAAAGTAGTACCCATTGCAAGCGAAGTAGATTTGCGCAACCGCGACTGGGTAGAAGGCAATCTGAAAAAAGTAACGGAAGCTACAAACGGACAAGTAGCTTATGTATATGTACCCAATACTACCAATCTGGGTCATGAGTATTTTAAAAGGTATTTCTATCCGCAGGCCAATCGTAAAGCCATCATCGTTGACGAACGTTTTAATGGAGGCGGGCAGTTGGCAGATTATTACATAGATATTTTACAAAGACCATTTCAGGCATATTGGAACATGCGATATGGTAAAGATTTAAAATCTCCTTCAGCATCTATACAAGGACCCAAAGTAATGCTGATAAACGAAAATGCCGGATCGGGTGGCGATATGCTGCCCTGGATGTTTAGAAAATTTAAAGTAGGAACACTGGTGGGCAAGCGTACCTGGGGCGGCCTGGTAGGTATTTTAGGATTTCCTGAGTTTATAGATGGCGGTGGCGTAACGGCGCCCAATGTGGGCATCTGGACAAAAGATGGTTTTATTGTAGAAAACGAAGGCGTAGCGCCGGATGTAGAAGTAGAGCAATGGCCGGCAGAAGTAATAAAAGGAAGAGATCCGCAATTGGAAAAAGCAATAGAAATTGCTTTAGATGAGCTTAAGAAAAATCCGCAAACGGAACCTAAGCGGCCGCCTTATCCGAAGCGGGCGGTGGTGAAGGAGAATTAGATTCTTAATATAATTTTAAAAAATCCTTTCAAGAATAACTTGAAAGGGTTTTTTATTTTATGAAAAAACCCAACAGCCACCCGTTACTTGTTCCGCGAAAATTCCACTAAATATTGTATAACAATTAAAAAAGGAATAATAAACGGTAACGCAAATGAAAACCAAAAACCCCATTTAAATAATCTCTCTCTAAATACTACACTGTTTGTCTTATTATAATTTTTGTCAACATAGTATCCCAAATTATAAAAGATATTTGCAATGAGCATCATAAACAAATATCCAAAACCTTGAAACACTGTTGTAAAAAGAGTAATTTCAAACTCTTCGTCATAGGGCATAATTAAAGTAGCTCCTAAAATAACATAAAGTACAAAAGAAAAAAATCCTGCAACTATAAGCTCTACATTATATCTTGTTCGCCTTTTTTCCCACCATTGCTTGCTGCTTAAGTTATTATCGTTTTCATTATCAAAATCACTTTTGGCCGTAAAACTTCTGTTTGAAATATAGAAAACTACTACAGTTCCAATTATTATTAAAATGAAAGGAATCATTCTAAGAGGATTATTTCATTCAAGAAAAGTGTTCGTATTATTTTCAACTCTAACATCAATTTTTAAAGTTATAAATAAGAAATGATAATAATAATGCATTAATCGATTGATTCTTTAATGAAACCCCTTGTATTTCCATCTCAACTAAAACAAGATTAAAAACACTATTTCCAATACCTTTGAAAAAGCCAATTTTACCAAGACATCAATCATTCACAACTTCAAAACAACAAACCCCAATACTTTGAGAAAAATCATTTCAATTTTTAATTATGCTGTTGTAATTTTTCTTTTACACAGCTGTACCGCAACAAAAAATTCTGTTTCAGATACAATATCAACCGAACCCCATGCCGAAAGAGAATTTCGGGCTGCATGGGTGGCTACCGTTGCCAACATCAACTGGCCCAGCAAACCCGGCCTTGCGGTTGAAACTCAAAAACTAGAAGCCATTGCTTTGCTGGATTTTTTGCAATCGCATCATTTCAATGCAGTCATCTTTCAGGTAAGACCACAGGCCGATGCCTTGTATAAAAGTGATATAGAACCCTGGTCTTATTTTCTTACCGGTGTGCAGGGCAAGGCACCCACACCATTTTACGATCCACTGGAGTTTTGGATTGCTGAAGCTCATAAGCGTGGACTCGAGTTGCATGTATGGCTCAATCCTTACCGGGCACATCATAAAGACGGAAAAACAATCAGCGAGCAATCCATTGTAAAAAAACATCCCGACTGGGTGGTGCATTTAAAAGAAGGCTACTGGTGGATGGACCCCGCAAGAAAAGTAGTACAGGATATTACTAATAATGTTGTAGAAGATTTGGTAAAGCGATATGATATCGACGGCGTACACATGGACGATTACTTTTATCCCTATCCATCCTACAATGGCACGGCCGATTTTCCTGATACACTCAGCTGGAATGCTTACTTGAAAACCGGCGGCAAACTAAGCCGCGGCGACTGGAGAAGAGCAGCCGTAAACACGCTGATTGAAAGAATGTATAAAAACATTAAAGCAATAAAACCCTGGGTAAAGTTTGGCCTCAGCCCCTTTGGTATCTGGCGGCCCGGCTATCCCGAGGGTATCAGCGGCTTTGACCAATACGATCAACTTTATGCCGATGCAAAACTGTGGTTGAACAAAGGCTGGCTCGATTATTTTACACCACAGCTGTATTGGCCCATCAAGCGTTATGCACAAAGCTACCCGCTGCTGCTGGGCTGGTGGGGAACTGAAAATACAAAGCAACGACACCTGTGGCCTGGTATCAGCATCAGCAGAGACAGCAGCGATAAAAGTATAGATGAAACACTGAATCAGATTATGATAGACCGGGGGATGCAGCCTCAAAGTAAAGGTGTGGTGCATTGGAGTATTTCTTCTGTAATAAAAAATCAGAGGCTTGCAGACACTTTATTAAAATCGGTGTATAAAAAACAAGCATTAATACCCGCAAGTGCCTGGCTGAGTGATAAAACCCCCGATGCTCCTGAAGTTTCAATTGCTGTTGGTGATAATTTTATAAATATAAACTGGACGCCAACTAAAAAAGAAAATATTTCAAACTATGTTGTTTATTATAACTATGGAAACAACTGGGAATATGAAATAGTAAGTGCAAATACTTTTCAATACCAATTACCAAAAACGATAAATAGCCCCGGCACTAACTCTTTAAAAGAAGTGATTGTAACAGCGGTAAGCAGAACGGGAATAGAGAGCAAAAAAGAAATTGTAAAACCGGCTTTGCTCAATTAAACTTTTTGTTTTTAACTTCATATTTCAAAACGAAAATTTTTATGTCCATTCGCATTTTCATCACCGGCGGCACCTTTGATAAAGAGTACAACGAACTCAATGGTCAGCTTTATTTTAAAGACACACACCTGCACGACCTGCTGGAGCTGGGGCGCAATAAAACCGATGTGGAAATACGAACCCTGATGATGGTGGACAGCCTGGAAATGACTGACGAAGACCGTGAACTAATTGTGCATCAATGCAATAATGCCGATGAAGATAAAATTGTAATTACACATGGTACCGATACAATGAGTGAAACAGCCGCTATTCTGGCTAAAAAAGTAAAGGGCAAAACCGTTGTACTTACCGGTGCCATGATTCCTATCAAATTCGGAAGTTCCGATGGTCTTTTCAATTTGGGCAGCGCACTTGCCTTTGCACAAACACTGCCACCCGGTGTGTACGTAGCTATGAATGGCCGCTACTTCAATGCACTAAATGTGCGCAAGAACAAACAAACAGGAATGTTTGAAGAAATTAATTGAGTTTACTATTTCAAAAAAATCGTATGAAAGGAGCTTTGCAAGAATATGAATCGTTCCTTGAGTCTTTACAACTTTATCCCGAGTTGTTTAAAAAGAAAACAGTGGAAATGGATTTGAAAGGGGCTCTCAATCCCAGCTATCTATTGGACGATTATTTCTTCAAACAAAAAAAATGGCTTTCATTTAATGATTTTTATGAAATCTATTTCAACCGGTTTAAAGATGAATTAAAAAACAGATTTCAGTTTCGTGATGATGAAAGTTTTGCAGCAGGACTCAGGGCGAGATTATATCGCACCCAATTTGGTTTTCTTACTGAGTATCATGCTTTTTTTTAAGCGTTTCGCTTTTTGCCGATAATAATGTGAACAGAAGTACCGAGCTCGACCTTGCCGGGGTTGATTTTGAAATAATACTGCAAGGCAAAGTTTATAATATTCACATTTTTGTGGATTCGCCCAGAGCTTGGGAATACAGAAACTATAAATCTCAGTACAAACAAGTAAACAGCCGGCCGGGTATTCATGTCAATCTGCCTTATTCTTTACAAAACGGAAGAATTAATTCTTTGCGTTTTTTAAAAAACAGGTTTGGTGTATATTCTGAAAGATATTTACGTTATTTTGAAACTGAAGCCAAAGCCGGAAACATAAAAAACAATAACATCTCCGGAACAGGCACCCATGGATTTATTTACGTTTCATAATTTAGTTTTATACTTTTTATTTCATGCCCGATTTTAAAATATATAATAAGAACTGCTACGGATTAACCGGTATTTCAAAGCATACTATTGATGCACTCATTACCGATCCGCCTTATGGCATATCTTATCAAAACAATGAATGGGATAAAGCCTTACCCGATAAAAAAATATGGATGGATTGTCTTACTGTTTTAAAGCCCGGCGCTTTTGGTGCTGTGTTTTCTTCTGTAAGGCTGATGCATCGTATGATGGTAAACCTGGAAGACAGTGGTTTTATTATCAAAGACGTATTATTCTGGAGCTATCTCAATGGTATGCCCAAAAGTCGTGATGTGGCATTGGACATTGATAAAGAGCTGGGTGTTGCCAGTAAAAAAGTAGGGGCTTACAAATATGTGCAAGGATATAAAAAACATGGAGCTGAAAACTATAAAACCGGAAAAGAGAAACACATTTTATCGCCGGCTTCTGAAATAGGTGTGCAATACAAAGGAAGTGGCCTGGGTATTAAACCTGCTTATGAGCCCATTATTCTTATTCAAAAACCATTAGAAAAAAAATTATCGGTTGCACAAAACATTATTAAATACGGCACCGGTTCATTGAATCTTGAAGAAACAAGATTGCCCTATGAAAAAGGGGAAGGAAAAGTAGGACACAATCCGCATCCCAAAGGAAGAGTAGCCGCCAACATCATTCGTACCGATGCTTTTGATGATGGCTATGATAAATTTTTTATCGTACCCAAAGTACGGCAACATGCAGAAGATTTTAATCATCATCCCACATTAAAACCGGTTGCGCTGATGCAGCATTTAGTAAAATTGCTGAGCCGGGAAAATCAAATGGTGCTGGATCCATTTATGGGTAGTGGCAGCACCGGGCTTGCCTGTGTTACATTACATAGAAAATTCTCGGGATTTGAAATTGACAAAACCTATTTCAACGTTGCAAAAAAAAGATTGAAGAACGGATAAAAAGATAGTTGAGTAAACACAACGGTTCCTCTTTTTCCTTCATCTTTGCCTGTACTTTTTTAAAATGTCAGCAGAAAGAAAACCGGCGGTAGGATTTATTTTCATTACCCTGCTCATTGATGTTATGGGTTGGGGTTTGATTATTCCAGTATTACCCAAACTCATTTCGGAGCTAAAACATATACCCGTAAACGAAGCGAGTACTTATGGTGCTGCCTTAGTTTCAGTATATGCCATCACTCAGTTTTTTTGTTCACCCATTATTGGCAATCTGAGTGATAAATATGGAAGGCGACCTGTACTACTTATGTCGCTATTAGGTTTTGCAATAGATTATATTTTTCAGGCTCTGGCACCTACTTATAGTCTTTTATTTATTGGTCGCATCATTGCCGGTATTACCGGGGCCAGCTTTACAACGGGTGCAGCTTATATTGCAGATGTAAGCACACCGGAAACAAGAGCAAAAAATTTTGGAATGATTGGAGCTGCATTTGGTTTAGGCTTTATCATTGGCCCTGCATTGGGTGGTTTGTTGGCAGGCTGGGGCGTAAGAGCACCTTTTTATGCTGCAGCGGTTTTGTGTTTTATCAATTTTCTTTATGGTTATTTTATTTTGCCCGAGTCATTAGACAAAGCACACCGTCGCCCGTTTGAATGGAAAAAAGCAAATCCCTTTGGTACTTTTCAGTTTCTAAGAAAGACTCCTGCCATAGGTGGCTTTGCAATTTGCTATTTTCTCATATACCTTGGCGCACAAGCCGTACAGGGAAACTGGAGTTACTATACCATTTATCAGTTTAATTGGACAGAGACATTAGTGGGTGCTTCACTTGCCGTTGTTGGATTGTTGGTAGCAGTGGTGCAAACCTTTGTTACCAAAAAAATAAACCCCATATTGGGAAATGAGAAAAGCATTTACATCGGTTTAGTTTTATATACATTGGGGCTTTCATTGTTTGGAGTAGCTACAAGTACCTGGATGATGTTTGCATTTTTAATTCCTTATTGTTTCGGAGGGATAGCCGGTCCTGCATTGCAGGCTTCAATGGCCGAGCATGTACCCCGAAATCAGCAGGGTGCATTACAGGGTTCACTCACCAGTCTTATGAGTTTAACCACTATCATGGGTCCTTATATGATGACGCAAACCTTTAAATATTTTACAACAGATAAAGCCCCTATTCATCTACCCGGTATGCCTTTCTTTCTTGGTGCTTTATGTATGGCACTGGCATTCTTAGTAATCATGAATGTATTTGGCGAGGAAAGAAGATTGAAGATTGCAAATAAATATAAACCGGAGCAGCATGAATCTTGATTGTTTATTTATCTAAAGTTGCTATTAGTTCAGCTATTGTTTTCTTATCACTACCTACAAATATTTTATCATCAATGATGATTACTGGCCTTTTTAGAAATGTGTATTCAGTCGAAATCAATTCACGGTAGTCTTTCTCTTCCAGTTTTCTATCCTTTAATTTCATTTCCTTATACTTTAATGCCCTCTTGCTAAACAAGGATTCATAGCTTCCAGAAAGATTTTTCATCTGGTCGAGCTGCATACCGGTTATCTTTTCCTCCTTTATATTTTGCATTGCAAAGCCCATTTTATCAAGGCCGGTTTCTTTAATAATTGCCTGGCAGGTTGTACAGGTTGCCAAATGGTAGATTTTTTTCATTTTAGTACAATTGAAATAAGTTTACTTTGCATAAATAAAAATTTACTATGAGCAAAGATGAAGTTTTCAGAGGTGAAATTGAAAAAGCAAGCGATTTTAAATTTGGTGAAAATGTAGCCAAGGTTTTTGATGATATGTTGAATCGTTCGGTCCCTTTTTATGGAGAAGTGCAGCGAATGATGGCCGAGCTGGCTGCCAATCATGCAGTAGAAGGTTCTTTTGTTTATGATTTGGGATGCTCTACGGGCACTACCATGATAGGTATGGACACCTTGGTTCCAAAGGAAATAAAATTTATTGGTATTGACGACTCTCAGGAAATGTTGGATAAATGCAAGTCGAAGTTGATGGAAATGGGTTTTTCAAGACCTTATGAATTACGTTGTGCTGATTTAGGAAAGGGCGCAAAAATTGAGAACGCTTCAGTCGTTGTGCTTTGTCTTACACTACAGTTTGTGCGGCCCATTTACCGGGAACAATTATTGAAAAGTATTTTGGAAGGGTTGAATCCGGGAGGTGTATTAATTCTTGTTGAAAAAGTTTTGGCTGAGGAAAGCAATTTCAATCGCGACTTTATAGATTACTATTATAATTATAAACGCCGCAATCAATACAGCGAATTGGAAATATCTCAAAAAAGGGAGGCACTTGAAAATGTGCTGGTTCCATACAAGCTTAGTGAAAATATTTCATTATTAAGAGATAATGGGTTTGCACACTGTGAAGTATTTTTTAAGTGGTACAACTTTGCAGGGATTATTGCAACTAAGAAATAGAGAATCGCTTATTTAGTAATAACACTCAATAACTATTTTATTACAACTTGACAGGGTAGTTTAATTTTGCAACAGGGTAACATTTTTTTATGATAAAAATTGGCAACTTCTTCTTCAAATACCGAAACTGGATTTTTATAATTTTCTACGCCGCTCTTTTTATTCCTTCACCTGCTTTATTTTCTTCAAAAAATTTTGGAATAAAATATTTTTACTGGCCTATTGCGCTTGGTTTGTTCATTACATGTACCGGGCAGCTGATACGTGGCCTCACCATTGGACTGGCCTATATTGTGCGTGGTGGCAAAGCCGGAAAACCTTATGCTGAAGGTTTGGTAACAGAAGGCATTTTTAATCATTGTAGAAATCCGCTGTATGTTGGCAATATTCTAATGTTGCTGGGCGTAGGCATACTGGCCAATTCGCTTTTATATGTAGCTATTATGATTCCGATTTTTCTGTTTATTTATCAGGCAATTGTACTGGCAGAGGAAAACTTTCTAAGAGGAAAATTTGGAAACAGTTTTGATGAATATTGTAAAAAAGTAAATCGCTGGTTCCCGAATTTGAAAGGCTTTGGAAAAACATTTGGCAGTATGCACTTTAACTGGAAAAGATGGATTTTAAAAGAGCATACAACACAGTTTATCTGGCTTATCGGCATTACGCTGCTCCTATTGTTCAATTATCCCGAATTAACCCATCAAAATAAACAACTCAGAAACACACTCCTGGGTATTATATTAGGTATTCTACTGATTATTTATTTGCTCATCCGTTATTTAAAAAAGACAGGAAAATTTAAAGAATAAATTTCCTGTTTTACCTTCAAACATCAATACAAGCCAATTTCATGTCTCAGTGATGAAAAAAAAGATTTAACACTTGCGAACAAAGTGATTAGAATGTATATTGAGGCAAATACAATACCTTGATATATCCTGACATAAATTGTGATATTGGTGAAGGCATTGGCGATGATGATGCAATGATTCGCTATATCAGTTCTGCAAGTATTGCCTGTGGCTATCATGCAGGTAATGATGAAACCATGAAGGCCGCCATTCGGCTTTGTCAAAAGCATCAGATTCATATTGGTGCTCATCCATCTTTTCTCGACCGGGAAAATTTTGGGAATACAGATCTTTTCGTTCCTTATTCGGAGTTATATGATTTGGTACAAAAACAAATTTTTCATTTAAACAGTTTAGCAATTGAGCTGGGTGCAAGCCTGCATCATGTAAGATTGCATGGTGCATTGTACTTTATGACGGCAAGAGTAAAATCGCTTGCAGCGGTTGTTGCCCTTGCAGTAAAAGAAACAGCGCTTGATCTTATTCTTTACGGATTGAGCAACAGCCATACGGTAAACGAAGCGAAAAAAATTGGAGTAAAAACCTGGTGTGAAGTTTTGGCAGAACGTACCTATGCCGATGATGGCCGGCTTACCGCAAAATTGAAAACAACTGCATTTCTGGAAACAGAACGAGCTGTATTATCGCAGATAAACGATATAGTAACAACCGGCTTTGTAACCAGCACCGGCGGAAAAAAAATTGCTATTGAAGCGGATACAGTTTGTATTCAAAACGACGGAAAACATGCATTACAATTTGCCAAAGCGCTGGCAAACATTTACAAAAAAAACAATACCCCTTAAAAACAAAAAACCCTGCATTCTGCAGGGCTTTTGTATCATCCATCCTTGTTATGTGTCCAATCAGTCGTTTAATATTTTAGATTTACTTAAGTATTCGTTTGAAGCATGATAAATAAATAGACAAGTTCCATTTTTTATGGTATTGATGATCGGTGTGGCTTCGTTTTGCGGCACAGCCGGGCAGCCATAGCTACGACCCATCAAAATTCCGGCCTTCGCACGAGCGGCATCTACATAAGCAGCTCCATGTATTACAATACTTCTTTCAAAAGCATTATTATTAATACCGGGTTCAAGTCCTTCTAACCTAAGCGATAAACCATGGGCTCCATTATAAGTTGCTGCTGTAGTATAAAACCCAAGACTACTTTGCAATGATTCAGGAGTGTTGGAAAAATTTGTTGCATACTCTTTACCGCTATTTCGGCCATGCGATACGTAAGTATTAAAAATTAATTTTTTATTACTGACATCAATAATGTACAAACGTTTTTTTGATGATGGCTGGCTAAAATCACAAATTGTCAAAAACTGATTTCTTCTAATTTTTTGATGGGATATGAGATAAGTATAACCTTCCCACGCATCATCAAAAGCCATTTTTGACAATCCTAGCGTTTGAAGATTCGTGGATTGGTAAACATCAGTTGCAGGAGAAAAAGCATTGTTAGAATCCAATAAATATCCGGACGCTGCATTGGGTAAGACAGCGGCATTAGCAAGTCTTGCAGTTGGGCTTATGCTAAATGCTATGCATAATAAGCCAATAGATATTGGAATTATCGGGTTTTTCAATTACGGTACGGTTTTTCTCTCTGAAATAATTATTGCTAATTATTTCATCTGTTTGGATTTTAAAAACGAAAGGCGAGACCAAAATAGTGTGCACATCAGGTTTGTACAAGAGATAGATAAGAATATTTTATACGAAAACGAATAACTACTTATTGAGCACAACGAAGTCTTGCCTGAAAAAATACGAACATCGTAAAAAGCACAAGTTAGTTCTCCATGATTTTATTGACACCTCTTTGTTTTGATATAAATTCACTTGAGTATATTTTCAACAACAACATAAACATAGAAATTAGTAGCGGTCCGAATATTAATCCCAAAAATCCAAACAGATTCAGCCCTATAATTACGCCAAATACAGTTGTAAGTGGATGTACATTTCCTATCTTTTTAAGCAAAGTAAAACGTAATACATTATCAACTGTGCCTATTACACCAAATCCATAAATAGTCATAATGATTCCTTTTACCGTTTCATCATTGGCAAAGAAAATAATGGCAACGGGCAGATAGGCTAACGCCGCGCCTACTACCGGCAACATTCCCGCTATACAGGTAACGCCAAACCAGAAAAACGGGTCTTTTACTCCCAAGATTAAATAACCAATCAACCCCACCACGCCTTGTGCAAAAGCCACTAATGGAATACCCAAAGCATTTGAAACAACCATCGTATTTACTTCATTTCCAATTTTCTCCACGTTTTCGTCCTTCAGTGGAATGTATTCATACAAGGCATTTTCCATTTTTCGGGCATTTACCAACATAAAATACAAAATGAAATACATAAAAAATATTGTAGCCAATGTATTGAATGTGCTGTTTAGAATTTTGGGCAATAAATTGGCAATACCCGTTCCCAGCTTATTCATATTTTCGTCGCTTGCTATTTCTATATCCAACCGGGTTTCTATATCTGTTACCACATGCTTTAGTGCAGCCACCATCTCATTTGAATGTTGTATTACATAGTTCACTTTTGATGAAAGCAAATTGACTAATACTCCAATAGGAATTAAAATAACGATCATAGAAAGCAGCATGAGTAGAATAGCAGACCAGCCTTTACCCCATTTTTTCTTTTCAATCAAAAAGAAATTCCATTTGCGAAGTAATACATATAATGTAACTGCCCCCAACACTGCGGGTATAAAAGTGTATAGTTGCTGAAATAATACAATCCCCAGTAACAGAATAATGATAATAAAAAAAACCTGCCTGATGCGGTTTTGATCAATGGTGTTGCTGTTCATAGAATATAAAATTAAGGAAAGGTTCAGATATGATTGGATAGCCTTACCGTCTATTTACTTATGTATGCAAATCATAAGATGATATCTATTACTTTTATAATCTCAAACATATTGTGTTTTGTCTCTCAGTTTTGCAAATAAAGTAATTGAATTTAACGAGCATCTGCATTTCAATGGCTCTCTTCCATCAGGGTTTCGTGTTTTGAATCCCTATCTGGACAATCCGGAAACTATGCAGGTAATGAAAAAATTTTATCAGAAATATTATCCGGACAACAAATTCAGAAAATTCATTATCGGCATCAACCCCAGCAGGCATGGAGCAGGTGTTACAGGTGTTCCATTTACAGATACTAAGCGGCTGGAAAGTGAATGTGGCATCAAAATGAAAACGGCTTACACACACGAAGTTTCATCTGTATTTGTTTACGACCTGATAGCGGCTTATGGAGGACCTACCCGTTTTTATCATTCATTTTATATCAACTCCCCTTTTCCGCTGGCTATTATTCGCAAAGCAAAAAATGGTAAATGGCTTAATGCTAATTACTACGATGATCCGGCTTTGTTTGAAGCGGTAAAACCGTTTATGATTCAATCGCTGCAAAAACACATCAGCATGGGCTTACATACTGATGAGGTTTTTATACTTGGTAAAAAGAATGCAGGGTTTATTAAAAAACTGAATATCGAAAAAAAACTTTTTGGCAAACTCACTGTACTTGAGCATCCTCGCTTTATACAACAATACAAGTTCAAAGAACGTGAAAGATATATTGATCAGTTCATTGTAGCACTTACAAGCGAAAAGACAAATCAGTAATGTATAGCAATTACAATTTTACTTCTTTCCATTTCCCTTTTTTAAAATAATAAAATGCGGCAATGGCCATTAGTGTTTCTGCAGCCGGAATGGCAATGGCCACACCATGTGCACCCATTCCCCATCCTTTCGCCAATAGATAGGCAAATGGAATTTGAAAAAGCCAAAAGCCAAAAAAATTAATCCAGGTTGGCGTCTTTGTATCACCGGCACCATTCAATGACTGAATCATCACCATACCAATACCATAAAAAATATAACCGGCGCCAATGATCTGCAACACTTCGGCGCCATACTGCACGATAAGCGGCTCATCATTAAAAATCTTTACAATACTTTTTGAAAAAAACAGAAACAACAACATTACAAAACTCATAAATATAGCATTGTACTTTGTGGTTAGCAAAACACTTTTTTCTGCTCTTTCAGGAAGACCGGCTCCCAGATTCTGACCTACTAATGCAGCCGCAGCATTGCTCAAGCCCCATGCAGGCAAAATAAAAAACACCACATTGCGTATTGCAATCTGATAGCCTGCACTTGCATCCTCTCCACCCGTTTGTGCTACCAGTCTTGTCATAACTATCCAGCTGCCCGATGCCATAAAAAACTGAATGATAGCCGGCCATGCTATTTCAAATAAATGTTTTACCTCCGATGATTCCCATTTGAAATATTGTCTTTTGATTTTAATGGTATGTTTATTGCCAAACAGATGCCAGCATTGGTATAGCACACCTGCACTACGTCCTATCGTTGTTGCTATGGCTGCGCCTTCCAATCCCAATTCAGGAAAAGGGCCATATCCATTTATCAACACGGGGCATAAAATAATATTAATCAGGCTGGCCAGCCATAAACTTCGCATGGCTATTGCGGCATCGCCTGCACCGCGAAAAACTCCGTTGATTACAAATAGTAATACGATAACGGTACTGCCACTCAGCATAATGCGGGCAAATTCGGTTCCTGCTTTTACCACCGATGCTTCTGCGCCCATCAGCCTTAATATATCAGGCGCAAAAACAATTCCCAATACACTTAATACTAATGCAGAAACAATAGACAAAAGGATAACCTGCGCTCCTGCCATTGATGCTGCTTCAAAATTTTTTTCACCGGTCCTTCTGGCTACTACTGCAGTAGCGGCAGTGCTCAATCCAATAGCAACGGTATAAATAATCATCACTACCGATTCGGTTAATCCTACAACCTGAATGGCAGCACTTCCCAGCTTACCTACAAAATACATATCTACAACTGCAAATACTGATTCCAATACCAGTTCAAGAATCATAGGTATAGCTAATAATACAATTGCTTCTCTGATGCTCCCTTTTGTATAGTCATGTTCTCCTCCACGCATTGCTTGCCTGAATAAGGAGAAGAATCTAAAAATTTTTCGGGTATTTGTTACCATCGACATAATAGTTGCTCATTTAAGTTAATAAAGAAATAATAGCCGCTTGCGGCAATAAAAGAATGGAATTAATAAAAATGTACCCCCAGTAGAGTAATTAAACAACGGGGTTGAAAATGAGCTTCATATTCAATGGTTGATTCATCAAATATAATAGAACAAATGAAGATGGAAATAAAAAAATATATTTCGACTACCGCAATTAATAAAACGGGCTTATCATCCAATACACAAGCACACCGGAAACGGCAACATAAAACCATAACGGCCAGGTAATTCGCACCAATCTCCGATGACGTTTGTATGCTCCAATCAGTCCATTGTATGCCGCATAGAGTATAAAGGGCAAGGCCAATCCTGCAAGCGGTATATGTGTACCAAGAAGTATATAATATAGAATTCTTTTGCTTCCGGCTGCAGCTTTTTCAGCTTCGCTTATCAAGCCATCATGATTAATATCTCCAAACCTCGTTTCACCTGCAAACAAGTGATGACAGATATAACTGATAAAAAAAATAATGGACAAGGTAAGTGCTGATAGCATGAGGTTGCGATGCAGTTTATAGTTTTTAATTTTTACTGCAATCAGCGCAGCTATCAGTAATACTGCAACCGTCGTATTTATAATGGCATTTGCTTTTGCAAAAAGATGCGGATCAAAACCGAGATTCACTTTCAGATGCACACGACCCAAAATCATCATGGCAATAAATACTACTGCGGAAAAACCCAGAATCAGCCAATTTGCTTTTTTATCATTTCGCTTCCAAACGGGTGCCAGCATGATTATTTTTTTCTTTTTATTAAGTACATAACTAAACCTGCTCCAAAAATGGTGCTTAAAAATGCAATGGCCATAATCAGCATTTTGTCGCGAAAACCACTTTTCTCATTTGGCGATCTTTCCATTGTCAGCAGCACCAGATCTCTTGATAATTGTGCCAGCGATGATGAATCCATTCCATTATAAAAACCGCGAAGATGCCGGCTGCTGTCAATCAACACAAAACGATCGCTATGAATAAAACTGGTATCTACGCCTTTGCCGTCCTCAGCAAAAATCATCATCTCCTTTATTGCGAAATCATAAATCTCTTTTTTATTGCCGGTCAGCAACCACCAGTTTTCGGGATTTATTTGAAATCGGTCAGTCCAGCGTTTCAATTGTTCAATCGTATCTCTTTCAGGATCCACACTAAATGAAAGAAAGTGAACCAGCTTATTAGATCGGTCTCCTACTTTTTGCCCATTATTAATTGACTCGGCCATGCGCTTCATGTTTTTGGTCATGGTGGGACAGATGGTGGGGCAATGTGTAAAAAACAAGTCAGCAATTACAATTTTTCCTTTCAGGCTATCCCAGGTTATCGTATCACCCAATTGATTTTGCAATGAAATATCGGCGAGCTTGTGCCAGATAGTATCATTCGTTTTTTTTCCTTTGTTAACCTTTTCTACTACTGTATCCCATTTGTAATGACCCGGCATTACTAATGCCGAGTTGGTTTCCTTTCTAAAAATAAGAAACGAAATCAGCGGAAGCAACAAGGCAAGCAATATTCCATAAAGTGCTTTTTTGTTCACGATGTTTTGCTAAATAAAAACCATCTCGCCGGAAGGCATGAGATGGTTTTGGTTAAAAAAAATTTATGTTATTTCTACTCAATTCTTTCCGCCGGGCTTTATTTGATGCGTATTCGCCTTCTGCTCATATTTATGTGGATTGGTTGATTCTTTAAAATGCTTATCGTATTTGTTACGAAGATTTTTATAGGAATTACCATCGGCAATAAAGCCAATTATAAACCAGATAAATAACATTAGCGGAACGACAATCGTCATTATCATATTTCTGATTTCATCACCCAAGTGCATAAAAACTGCGACAATATAAAATGCTTTTGCTAGCGAAAGAATGACAACAATACCTTTAATCATCAATCTTTTAAAATCATCGGGCATGTGCAGAAAATGCATCAATAAACCTAAGCCCAATTCTATTACGGTTATTATAGAAAGTATGATGGTTGTCTTAATAACCTTTTGCTTAAAGGTTTTTTCATCTTCATGCTTGGGATGAAAAGTTACTTCTTCAAATGCGGGATGTTGCATAATTATTTTTTATTTCAAAATTTTTTTTAAATCAAATAGAAACACAGGAATACAAATACCCAAACCAGATCTACAAAGTGCCAGTACAATCCGGCCTTTTCTATCATCAGGTAATGTCCTCTTTTTTCAAATACATCTTTCTGTGTCATCAACAACATAATGATGTTGATCACCACTCCTGAAAATACGTGGAATCCATGGAAACCGGTAATGCCGTAAAAATATCCGCCAAATGCAATAGGCCCTTTCTCACGAATGTGCATATCCGCTACATTTACCATTCCTCTTAATTGGTTGTCGGTCATTTTTGCCAGCTCTTCCAATGAATGTGAATGATCGTGACTATGTACAATTTTTACCAGCGCATCGTGTGGTGTTGCGTTCAATGCATTTGTCAATAAGGCATTATCGTGTACCAATTGTCCCCATGGGTTGCCACCCATTGTTTGACCAATTGCTTCCAGTTTTCCATTTGCAAAAACTACATGTTCGCCAGTTATCAGGTGATGCCACTCCCAAGCCTGACAGCTAAGGAATGCCAAACCGCCAACGATAGTCCACATCAGCCATTTGATTACTCCTTTCTTATCATGATTGTGTCCGGCATGTACAGCCAATACCATGGTTACGGAGCTGATGATGAGTATAAACGTCATTACACTCACGAAAGCAAGTGGCAAATCGGCATGGCCGGCTCCCGGAAAAGCATTAAAAACCACATTGGGATCAGGCCAAAAGTTTTGACTAAATCGAATAGAGCCGTAGGAAATAAGAAAAGCGCCAAAGGTAAAAGCGTCACTCATCAGAAAGTACCACATCATCACTTTACCATACTCAAGGTTGAAGGGGCTTTTACCACCACTCCACCAGTTGGTCTTGTGTCCTTTCAGGCTATCGGTAGTTGTTTGTGTTGACATATCTATTTATAAAAAAAACAAAAAAATTATTTTCTTAATTGATAATTATAAAAAATATTAATAAATAAATCCAAAGCAAATCTACAAAGTGCCAATAAGTAGCCATTAATTCAACAGGTATTGCACTGTATAGTTTTACCCTACCTGCAAATGCTTTGATAAACATAATAACCAAAGCCACCAATCCTCCTACCACATGTAATGCATGTAATCCAAAGATGACATACAAAAACTGACCGGCACCAGCACCTTTAAATCTTATCAACTGCTCATTCCACATTTGCTGAAACCCTGTCCATTGTAAAAAAATAAAAGCCATACCCAACAATAATGTAATACCCATCAGCAATCGGTATTGGCTCATATTCCTTTGCTTAAAAGATCTTAATGCCATTTGCAACACCACACTGCTTACAATCAACACTGCTGTAGATATCCAAAACACTTTTGGTATCTCCGCTTCCGTCCATCCCTCTCTGTTGCTCTTAATGATGTAGGCGCTGGTTAATCCGGCAAACATCATTAACAAACTCCCAATGGCTACCCAAAGGGTAAACTTGCTTGGGTGCATTTTCTTCTTCCCGTCTTTTGAAGAAGAAGCGTTTTTAAATTCATTTATTTCCAAATCACTTACCATTTTCTTCTTTATTTAAACCTTACTTAGCAACCAAGCCAACATTACTACCGGCAGATAGATATAACTTCCAAACATCACTTTTCTTGCTGCGGATACATCCATATTTTTATACAAACTAATACAGCGATACAATAAAAAAATATTGGAAAGCAGTACCAGCGACAATCCTATAATTCCTTTTACATCAGCATAGCTGCACATACCTGTATAGTAAGGTGCCACCGTAACCGGAATCATCAACAACGAATAAAGAACTGTTTGCATGGCCGTAAACTTTGTGGGCCCTTTTTCAGATGGCAGTAGTTTAAATCCTGCCGCTGAATAATCTTTATGCGCCACCCAAGCAATTGCCCAAAAATGTGGAAACTGCCAAAAGAACTGAAATGCAAATAATATCCAGCCGCCCATTGCTAAATCATTATTACCTGCGGCCCATCCTATTAAACAAGGAAGTGCCCCGGGTATAGCTCCTACCAACACAGCAATTGAGTTTATTTTTTTTAGTGGCGTATAAATAAACGCATATAAAAACAAACTAAACGCTGCCAGACCTGCGGTTAAACCATTAAAAAAATGGCCGAGTATAAAAACACCCGCAATGCCTGTAATAATTGCAAAAGCCCAACCTTCCGTTACACTCATTCTTCCCGCAGCTACGGGGCGTTTTGCTGTACGCTTCATCATTGCATCTGTATCTTTCTCGCTTACCTGGTTTATCGCATTGGCGCTACCGGTTACCAGCATCCCACCTACAAAGAGCATGAGTACATACCACCATCTTTCTGAATCGGATGTGTACTCTTTTATTCCGGGTGTCAGCATAAAACTCATCACACTGCTGAACACCACCATGATACTCAGCGAAGGCTTAATCAGTAATAAATAATCTTTTATCTTCTTCATACCGCCTCCGCAATTATTTCAAAAAAACTACAATCTATCTATCCTCTCTTCATTGCAAATTTTAATGTTTGCTTTCTTTTTCGCCTATGGGTTCGGTTTGAGGTATAAACTCTCTTCCATCCTTACCAAAATCATAAGGCCATCTGTGCACTTCAGGAATTTCACCATCCCAGTTACCATGTCCCGGGCGTATAGGTGTTGTCCATTCAAGTGTTGTAGCACCCCAAGGATTTTGTTTGGTTACTTTTCTTCCTTTGTAAATTGAATAGAAGAAGTTAAACACAAACATCAATTGTACTGCAAAAACGATGATCGTTACAACGGTTATCATTTTATCCAACTCATGAAACTGTGAGAAGGAAGCCCAACTGCTTTTATCTAAATATCTTCTGGGCATACCGGCAAAACCCTGGTAGTGCATAGGCCAGAAGATAAGGTAAGCCCCAATCATGGTAATCCAGAAATGGATATAGCCCAGTGTATTATTCATATACCGGCCAAACATAACAGGGAACCAGTGATAAATACCTGCAAACATGGCAAAGAATGCAGCCACACCCATTACCAGGTGAAAGTGTGCAATGTTAAACATGGTATCGTGCAAGTGAATATCAATGGCAGAGTTGCCCAAGAAAATACCTGTCAATCCGCCGGAGATAAACATGCTTACAAAACCTATTGAAAATAAACTGGCAGGCGTAAACTTGATATTTCCTCGCCAAAGCGTAGTAAGCCAGTTAAACACTTTTATGGAGGATGGCACAGCAATCAATAAAGTAAGCAATGTAAACACCGATCCTAAGAATGGATTTAGACCCGTAACAAACATATGGTGTGCCCACACTAAGAATGCAAGAATCGTAATTGCAAATAATGAGCCCACCATTGCTGTATAACCAAAAATGGGCTTACGAGAGCTGATGGCCAAAATTTCAGAAACGATTCCCATTGCCGGTAATATAATAATGTACACCTCGGGGTGACCCAGGAACCAGAACAAGTGTTGGAATAATATTGCACTTCCACCTTCATTTGGCAAAGCTTGACCCGCAATATAAATATCGCTAAGGAAAAAGCTGGTACCCAGATTACGATCAAACAATAACAGGATAGCACCTGAAAGTAAAACCGGGAAAGAAAGTACACCCAATATAGCCGTGAACAGGATAGCCCACATGGTAAGCGGCATACGAGTCATCGTCATTCCTTTTGTTCTCATATTCAAAATCGTAGAGATATAATTTAAACCTCCCAATAATGATGAAACAATAAAAAATGCCATACTTACCAGCCACAAGTCCATACCCAGTTTAGAACCTATAGAAGCTTCTCCAAGAGCACTTAACGGCGGATAAATTGTCCAGCCTCCAGCAGCAGGCCCTGTTGAAATAAACAGTGAAGCCAACATGATACATCCTGCTAAAAAGAAGAACCAGTAAGAAAGCATATTTAAAAAAGGAGAAGCCATATCACGGGCACCTATTTGCAATGGAATAAGCAAGTTGGCATACGTTCCACTTAAACCCGCTGTTAATACAAAGAATACTAATATAGTTCCGTGCATGGTAATGAGGCCATAATAAAACTCCGGCGAAATTTTTCCTCCTTGTGCCCAATGGCCGAAAAGGGTTTCCAGAAAAGGGAAACTCTGGTCAGGAAAGCCAAGTTGTAAACGGAACAATACGGAAAAGAAACCCCCAATGATGGCCCAGAAAATACCAGTAATCAAAAACTGCTTACTGATGGTTTTATGATCCATACTGAAAACATATTTGGAAATAAATGTTTCCTTATGTCCATGATGTTCTTCTTCATAAACATCATGTGATGCCACTTCGGGATGCAGGTGCAATGTTGTGTCGCTCATAATCTCTTTTATTTAGGCTGCGTAGTAGCAGCGGCAATTTTTAATGAATCGGTTGCTGGTTTTGGTGCAGCAGGGTCTTTATCAGGATTGGCTACCAAATACTGCGATTTTCTGGAGAGCATCCACATATCGTATTCCGATTGTGTAATAACCTCAATCTCACCACGCATACCGGTATGCCCTTTTCCACACATCTGATCACAGGCTATTTCATACACAAAGTTTGGATTACCTGTTTTCTCTTTCATTTCTTTTGTTGTGTACTTTGGTGTAAACCATAATGTAGTAGGTGTTCCGGGTACTGCATCCATCTTCAATCTGAAATGTGGAAGGCCTACGTTATGTATTACATCCTTTGCATTAATTACTAACTCTACAGGTTTATTTACAACTAAGCGCAAAGGCTCCCCGGTGGAGTACACATCATCTTTATTATATGGATCATCCCACAGCTGCCCCAATGGATTATTGGCAGCGCCATCAATATTTTTATAGTATTTTTTCCCTAATACTTTATCCTTACCTGCATATCTAAACTCCCATTTAAACTGGCTACCGGTTATTTCTACTATGGTAGCTCCCTTTGGAGGTGCTCCTGTTATTTTAAACCAGTAAAAAATTCCAAAACCCACCAAAATAGAAAGTGTGATAGCCGGGATAACGGTCCAGATAACTTCCAGTTTATTATTGTGCGGATAATAATATGCCTGCCTGTTATCTGATTCCTGATACTTATAGCAGAACCAGAAAAGTGCAATTTGTGTAAGTAAAAACACAACAAAGGTAATAGCAAGCGTTATGTAGATCAGCCGATCAATCAAAACACCGTGGTCTGAAGCGGGAGTACCTAAAATTTTTCCCCTCAGCATTTCGTTGCAATAATATACGCCAATAAGGCCAACGATTAAAAATACCAACAACAGAAATCCATTAATCTTGTTGGTTTGTTTTCTTGCTTTCTCTTCACCACGAAGTATAGCCACATATTCGCTTGCCTTGGCTATCTGAAATGTTATCAGAAAACCCAGCACTAAAATGGCGATGATAAAAAATGATTGCATATCTTATTTTCTAAATTCCGGTTAATAAAAATTCAATTTCCGTTTTTTTTAAGTGTGATGAATCACACTTTCTTTTAAAAACGGATGATTCTTTGCTATCAAAGGATACTTGCTCAACGATTTTCCTGTTACAAATAATATCAATCCTATAAATCCTAATGCAATAGCAAAATCATAAATAATTAATGGTACATGACCGGGTGATGGACCGGGGAATACCATTTGAAAAAAATCAAGCCAGTGTCCAAATATGATAAGGATAGACATAAACGTCAAAGTAGCATAATTACGCTTTGAGTTTCTTGTCATGAGTATCAATAAAGGAGCCAGGAAATTAATAAGGAACATCAGCCAAAACACACCGCCATAGATACCATACAATCTAGGCTTGAAATAAGTAGTTTCTTCGGGGATATTTGCATACCACGTAAGCATGAACTGTGAGAACCATAAGTAAGTCCAGAAAACAGAAAATGCAAACATGATAATTCCCATTTCATGTAAATGCTCTTTGTTGGTTAGCTCCAGATAATTATTATTCTTTAAATAGATAATAAATAATGTAATCAATGCTACACCGGCTACCCAGGTACTGGCAAATGTGTACCAGCTATACATCGTACTGAACCAGTGTGCATCAATACTCATCAGCCATAGCCAGGGAATAGAAGACATAACCGTAAGTGCAAACACAATCATATATAATGCTGCCCATACCGTATTGTTCCAAACATATTTTTTTGCTTCTTCGTTTGACTTCAAAGGAGCATTATCCAGTTTACGGGACAGCTTTCTCATTTTCCAACCTAAGAAAGACCATAAGCCAACGGCCAAAACTGATGTTATTGCATAAAACCCCTTGTTCAAAAATCCTTTTTTGAAATTCAGAATTGCGTCATGTTTTACATGCTCCGTATCAGTCCAGTGATAAATAGTATGATTATCGCCAAATGCAATTGAAAATAATATAGCTAAAGTAAGTACACCTATAACCGGAACTACTGCCGATACCGCCTCAGCTACTCTGATAAAAGACAATTGCCATCCACCCCAGGCCAGTGTAGTAGCACAAATAAAAAACATAGCTGCATTTACTACCAACAAAAAGAACACACTGTTTTGCAGCAGGCTGGCCCAAAAACGGGCATCATGCAGTTTCTTTTCTGCTGCAGTGCCACCACCTCCATGGGTAGTAATGTAAAGGCCTACGATCGCCAGTATCCCAAGCGCCATCAGCGCCATGGCTACGGTGTTGTATCTTTTTGGAACTTCAAACTTTTCCCTTAGTGTCATCAGTGTTCTTTTATTATTACTACAAAATTATTTTCCTGTCGCAGGTTTAGGTGCCGCAGTGCTATCCGTTTTTGCAGGTGCGGCTGCACCGCCTGTTACGCCTTGTTTAATTTTAATATAAGCAATCACCTCCCATCTTTGCTTTACATTCAATTGAGAAGCATAACTTCCCATTGTATTTCTTCCATAAGTTACCGAATGATACATAGTGCCTTCTGTCATACTCTTCATGGCATCATCCAAAAAGTTTTTGGGAGCAGCAGGGAAGGGGCCATCGCCACCTTTCCACAGAGGTCCGTTGCCATCCAGCTTGCTGCCATGACATATACCACAGTTTATTAAATATAACCTTTCAGCTTCTTTCATATCAATAGAATCAACATTCAGTGGATTCTTTACCGAGGCTGAACTCGTATAACCTTCAGCGTCGTTTTTATATGGATATGTCCAAAGCATTTCGCCGCGAGCTATGGTACCATTTACCGGCAGGTGATTATAAAATATTTTTTTTCCGGCAGCATTGGTGTCATTTGTAAACTTATTGGAGTCTAATCCGGTATAAGTTTCATAAGCTCGACTATATGTCATATCGGGCATGTAAGTACGGCCGGGGCTGCGTCTGGTCTTATTACAGCTTACAACTGTTGTTATTGCCGCCAGGCCTAATGTTATTATAAAAAATCTTTTCATCATCAATTGTTATTAATTTATCAATTGGCAACTGCCGCTTTTTTTGCAAATGGAATTGTATCCTTATCATACCTGCCAATCCACCATCCGGTTTCTTTGTTCATCACTTGCACATCGGCAGCTCCTACACTTTGCAAAAAACTGATGGCTTCTGCTTCATTGGTTTTTGAAGTACATTCTATTGCCATTACGAAAGTATCGTCAGTAGAACGTGGATTGAAATGATCTTTCTTTACAAAAGGTGCCAACTGGCACAGATAGCAAAAAGTAAGTACCATTCCTATTGCAGAAAAAAGGACCGTCAACTCAAATGCAATGGGAATCCAGGCAGGTAAGGCAAAATATGGCTTACCTCCAAAATTGATTTGCCAATCAACAGTAAGCGCCCAGGTAATAAAACCTACTGCAGTAGCGGTACCCGTAATACCAAAAATAAAACCGGCGGTATGCAGACTGGTGTCACGCAATCCTAAAGCCTTATCCAACCCATGAATAGGGAATGGCGTAAATACGTCGTGGATTTTATAACCGGCACGTCTTGTCTTTTTTACGGCAGGAAACAATACTTCCTCATCGTAAAAATTTCCAACTATAAATTTTTTTACTCCCATATCTTATTTTATTCGGGTGAAAAATAAATTCACCTATTACATTTTTTTATTAATGATGCCCGTGCAATTGCTCTTCTGCAAATTGCAATGTTGGCTCTGCCTCTATTCCTTCCATTTTTTCTTTATAATTATCACCGCTGCGTTTTAATATATGCTTGATTTCAGCTATTGCAATTACCGGGAAAAACTTGGAGAACAAGAAATAACAGGTAAAGAACAAGCCAAATGTTCCTACATAAAATCCTACTTCCCAAATGGTAGGGGTATAATAAGTACTCCAGGAACTGGGCAGGTAATCACGATATATTGAAGTAACGATGATTACAAAACGCTCAAACCACATACCTACGTTTACCAATATGGACATAAAGAATGTAACGGTTAGGTTTCTTCTTAGCTTTTTAGACCAAAATACCTGTGGTGCTAATACATTACAGAACATCATGATAAAATAACTCCAGCCATAAGGGCTCATTACATTCACCCTATTTTCCATGAATGCGAAGTTTTCATAAGGGCTGGCGCTGTACCAGGCTATAAACAATTCGGTAAGATAGGCTATACCCACAATGGAACCGGTAAGAATAATTACTTTATTCATCACCTCAATATGTTCTATGGTGATATAATCTTCCAGTGCCAAAACTTTACGCGTTACCAGCAACAGTGTTTGCACCATTGCAAATCCTGAGAAGATGGCACCTGCTACAAAGTAAGGAGGGAAGATGGTGGTATGCCAACCGGGAATTACGGATGTGGCAAAGTCAAATGATACAATAGTGTGTACTGAAAGTACCAGCGGTGTACTCAAACCTGCAAGTACCAATGAAAGAGCTTCGTGACGCTGCCAGTGCTTGGTACTACCTGTCCATCCAAAAGAGGCTACACCATAAAAGAATTTTCTCCATTTTGCTTTGGCTCTGTCACGTAGGGTGGCCAGATCCGGTATAAGACCTGAGTACCAGAATAAAAGTGAAACCGTAAAGTACGTTGATATCGCAAATACGTCCCAAAGCAATGGTGAGTTAAAGTTGACCCACAGTGGACCTCTTGTATTGGGATATGGCATAACAAAAAAGGCATCCCACACACGACCCATGTGCCAGATGGGGAACTGGCCTGCACACATTACTGCAAAGATGGTCATCGCTTCTGCAGCACGGTTTACACCCGTACGCCAACCCTGACGGAAAAGTAACAAGATCGCTGAGATTAGTGTTCCGGCATGACCGATACCTACCCACCATACGAAGTTGGTGATATCCCAGCCCCAGCCTATGGTTTTGTTCAGGTTCCACTGACCTACACCATACGTAACCTCCATAACCACGGAAATAATTCCAAATATCAAAAGGGCGACTGAAATTAAAAATCCAATCCACCAAAGTTTTGAAGGGTTGGCTTCCACCGGACGGCAGATGTCTTCCGTAACCTGGTGATAATCCTTGTTGCCATCCACCAGTGGTGGCCTTACCTGTGATTCGTATCTGAGTAATGACATAGTTAGTTTCGCTTTAAGCTTACGTCCGCTGCTTGTGAACTATTATTTTATAATCAATTTTTTAATGACCTTCTTTTGTTTCATGCTCACTTTTTCCTTCATGACTTTCGTGTGCTTTGATGTATTCATAATTAGCACCTTCTTTCTCCCATTTTGCATCCTTCTCTTCCGTATTTCTCACTTTGGCCAAATAGGTTACATTGGGCAATACGTGCAAAGATTCCAACACATCAAAACGACGTTGTTTATTATTGGCCCGCACCATTGCTACATCACTTGTTTTATCATGTGAGTTGCCAAATACAATTGCATGCGTGGGGCAAGCTGTCTGACAAGCAGTTTTTGCATCATTGCCACCCAATACTCTGTTTTCTTTTTTAGCTGTAAGTTTAGCCGCCTGTAAACGCTGTACACAGAAAGAGCATTTTTCAATTACACCTCTTGACCTTACGGTTACATCAGGATTCAACACCATGCGGGTAAGATCGTCATTCATTTGAAATACTACATCATCCAGTTTACCAACGATTTGCTGGTCCTGATTATGCTTGAAACTGTCAGCACCGGTATAATCAGCCCAATTGAAACGACGTACTTTATAAGGACAGTTGTTGGCACAATATCTTGTACCAATACAACGGTTATAAGTCATTTGATTCAATCCTTCCGAACTATGGTTGGTTGCAGCTACCGGACATACGTTCTCGCAAGGTGCATTATCGCAGTGCTGACACATCATGGGTTGAAAAACCACTCCTTTTAAGTTGTCAGGATTTTTTTCATCGGTAATAAAATACCGGTCAATACGCAACCAGTGCATATCATGGAAGCGCATTACTTCCCGCTTTCCTACTACAGGCACATTATTTTCTGCATGACAGGCAACAACGCATGCATTGCATCCGGTGCAGCTGTTCATATCCACCGTCATACCCCATTTTATTTCATGGCTTCTGGTATTGGGGTCAGGAAACAAAGTAGCATTAGCCCTGTAATCGTGGTTAGCATTTTGATAGAATGCATTCTGCAATTCTTCAGAATAATCCGGAAGTACCATTGGCATTGCCTTAAAGGAAGCCAGTGTGGTTTCTCTTACTACTTCTTTGCGGTCTTCATAAGAGTTGTGTTTTTGCATTTGTGCAATCTTGTAACTCTTATGCTGATTAGCAACTTTTGCTCCTGTTGCAAAATAGCTAACGGTTTCATTAAAGCTTGCAAAAGGATAAGCATTCTTACCTACTCCTGCCGATGCTCTGCCAAAAGATTTACTTCTGCCATAACCCACGGCAACGGCAATGGTATTGGCGTTGATACCGGGGAAAACCAGTACCGGCAGTACTAATTCTTTATTACCTACGGTTATTTTGATTGTAGGTTTTTCGGGATAATAGTTATAATCATTACCTGTATAGTTGATTCCCAGTTCTTTTGCTTTGGCAGTAGAAATCATGGCATAGTTGTCCCAGGTAGCTTTTGATACCGGATCGGGTAACTCCTGTAACCAGGGATTGCCCGCCTGTGAGCCGGTTCCTATTGAAACTTTTTGATACAATACCAATTCGTCGCCGGTTGATTTTGGATAACCGTTGACAGCAGTTGTAGCAGCTGCAACGGCACCACCGTTGTAAGAGCCTGCTCCCTTTGCAGCGGTAGCGTCTTCTTTCACGCCATCCTGCAAGGCTGCATGAAAAGCATCTTCTGAACCTAAAACACCGGTCCAGTATGTTTTTAAATAATCTTCGTAATTCGTTGTTTTGCCACTCCACAATAAAAGTGAAGTTTGGTACGGCCTTGTTTTAAACAGCGGATAAATAGTTGGCTGTATAAAACTTACAGAACCCTTTGTACGCTCCGCATCGCCCCAGCTTTCTAAGAAGTGATGATTGGGTATTACATACTCGCAAAGCGCAGTTGTTTCGTCCATTCTTTCGCCAAACGATACAGTGACTTTCACTTTTTTCAATGCTGCTTTAAATTTATCAGCATCATACCAGGTATAAGCTGGGTTGGCACCATGAATCAATAGTGTACCTACAGTTCCTGCTTCCATATCGGTTATCAATTGCGCCAAATCGCCGTCTATACCCTGACGATAATTTACCGGAGCTGACCAATTAATAGTAGTACCAAAAGCACCAATTGTATTATTAATTGCATTTACGATTACCTGTACATTTTTATCATTGCTGCCACTTACGACCAGTGCTTCACCTTTGTGCGCAAGCAAATCGGCAGCGGCTTTTTTAATACCTGCATTTACTGCTGCACTCAGTCCACTTGCATCGGTTCCATTAACCGCATTTAATAATGCCAAAGCAACAGTAGCAGCTTCTGATGGTTTGTGTGTAAAACGTTCATCTGCATTAGCACCTGTCATGCTCAAAGAGCCTTCAAAATGATAGTGCTTGCTCATGGAAGGATTCTTCTCATCAATTTTTCTTTGCTGGGCATAAGCTGCGGCAAACTCAACCGGGCTAAGCCAGGTACCCAAAAAATCGGCATCCAGACTTACAATAACTTTGGCTGCTCCAAAATCATAAGCAGGTATATTTTTTCCAAAACCACACGCATCGTTAGCCAGTAACATGCCGCTATAAGAAACACTATCGTATTGAATGTGTTTCAATCCGGGAAACTCGCTGATAAGTTTTTTGGTTGAAGGAGAAACAATTGAAGAAGTAAGCAATACGGTAGTACCACCAGCTGTTTTGATAGCATCGCCAATCATTTTATCCATTTGCTCAAAAGAACTTTCGGAGTATTTTCCTTCTTTTGATTTTTTTAATGGGAAACGTAAGCGATAGGTATCATATAAATCCAGCACACTGGCCTGTGCCCTGGAAGAAGTACCTCCACCTGTCCACTGGCATTTATCGTTGCCTTCTATTTTAATAGGGCGGCCATCTCTTACTTTGGCAACTACGGGCACTATATCGCCATCCTGCACATAAGTAGTGGCATAGTATTTTGCTTCGCCCGGAATAATATCGGCTGAGGGTTTATCGGCATAAGGTACAGCCTTGCGAACCGGCGTTTTACAACTTGCAGCCAAAGTAGCTGCCGCAGTACTAAAACCCAGATATTTCAAAAAATCTCTGCGGGGAGCTTTAGCATCAATGATTTTTTCATCATCAAATCCTTCAAAAGGAAGTTCCTCCTGAAATTCATCATTCGTAAACTTTTTTGCCTCTTCCGGGTTTGTTTCTTCACCGAAATGTTGCCAGTATTTATTACTCATACTTCCTAAATCCCTTTAGGGACTTTTAGACTCCGGATTTTTAATCGCCGATTTCTTTTTGTGAAATCTGCCTGCCGGAAATGATTAAAAAAATATTTCAAAATCCATCAACCAGTTTGCTCTTTTCAGAACAGTACGATTTAGTAATGACATTTCTGACATTCCAAACCGCCAATTGTTTTTACAGTTACACTGTCCAGTTTTTTATTCTTAATATCATTATGGAACTTCTCATATATGCTGTAAAATTTATTGCCGGTACTATCGTAGTTGAAATTTACTTTGGTTTCGCGGTGGCAGTTTACACACCAGCCCATGCTCAATTCAGAAACCTGCTTTACCTCATCCATCGCGGTTATTTCTCCATGGCAGGTTTGACATTGTACTTTACCTGCATTTACGTGTTGTGAGTGATTGAAATAAACATGATCGGGCAGGTTGTGAATTTTTACCCACTCAATAGGTGTTGCTTTTGAAGGATCCCAGGTAGCAGGGCTTTGGGGGTTGAAGCCGGCAGCTTTATACAGCTTTGCTATCTCTTCGGTACCATTTATTTCTTCCCCATTTTCTTTATACAGTTTGGGCCCTTTAGTATATTCATTTACTGCTTTATGGCAGTTCATACAAATATTAACCGAAGGTATTCCGGCCGTTTTACTATCCCATGCAGAACCATGACAGTATAAGCAGTTAATCTGATTAATACCTGCATGTACTTTATGAGAATAATAAATAGGTTGTACGGGTTCATAATTTTTTTGATTGCCCAGGCCAATAGCTCCTTTAGAAACAAAATAACCCAAGCCAACAAAGCCAAGTAATACAACTAATGCTATATATACTTTATTACGATAGAAAGGAACGGGATCGGGACGTTGAATACCTTCTGCATCATCACTCATTTTTTTCAGATTGCTGTTTACCTGCATTAAGATAAGTGTGATGATAGCAAGTATTAAAGCGATTACACCAAAGATGACACCATTATTATTTCCTTTGGGTGCTTCTACCGTACCGCCTTCACCACCGGGTGTAGTAGGTGCCGCTACGGGAGTACTGGTATATTTAATAATAGCTTCAAGATCTTTTTCGGGAAGTGCATCCACACTGAACTCGGTCATTACACTTCCGCCAAATTTTGTTTTTAAATCCTGATAATGCTTATCGGTAGCTACCAGTTTATTTACATTTCTTACCCAATGGGAAAGTTTTGCAAAGTCGCCACCATAGGGTTCCGCATCCAAAATTCCTCTCAGCTTAGGACCTGCTAAATCTTTATCCAGTGCATGACAACTGGCACATTTGCTCATAAAGAGTGCCTTACCATCCTGTGCCGATACAATATTTAAAGTAGAAAAAACACAAAAGAGCAACGTTAATAAAGTCAGTCTTTGGCTGTTTGGTTTACAAGGAATCATAATCACTAAATAATAACTGAAGAATGTGGATAAAATCCGATCAATCGGGGCAAATGTAAGCCAGTAAGGTTATAAAAAAACAGCCTCTTTAACTTTTTTTTGGCTTGCTACCAGCTTGCATTTCAGGATAGTTATAAAATTTTGGACAGAACGGCATTTTTTGTGTCATATTTTGGTAAACAAACCTGCTATCAGTCGCATATTTTTCCGGCTTTTAAGCACCCGTTGCAGTTTTTTCCTGACTTTTGCCACTCCTTAAATTCAGGGTTCATTCACCATTTCGCAATCAAATATGTTTGAAAAATTACAGCAAAAATGGAAGGTTTCGGGGCCAAGACTGGCTTTAATAATTACCACTTTTGCAATTGGTGGTAGTCTTACAGGATATGTAGGCAAAAAAATAATGAACCTGCTTTCTATTCAGCAAGATTGGCTTTGGGCGATTATTTATATATTGATAATCACTATTTTATGGCCAATTGCAGTGCTTATTGTTAGTATTCCTTTTGGTCAGTTTCGTTTTTTTCAAAATTATATTCAGAAAATTGGTAAAAAAATTTGGGGAGGACAAAAAGGCAAAGGAGTTTAATTAAAATTTTGACCCATTTTGCCAAAAAATCATGGATTTTCATCAAAAAATAGCTGTTTTTGCCTCAGGAGCAGGGTCAAATGCCCAAAAAATTATTGAATTTTTTAGTGGTAGTCAAGTTTCTGTGGCTTTAGTTGTATGCAATAAACCTAATGCCGGTGTTTTAGAAATTGCCAAAAAACATCACATAGCTACCCTGCTGATAGAAAAAGAACAATTTTTCAAAGGCAATGCTTATGTTGATGAGTTGAAAGAAGCCGGAGTGAATTTTATTGTTTTGGCTGGTTTTCTTTGGAAAATTCCATCTGCGCTTATCAGGGCATTCCCACATGGCCTTATAAATATACACCCCGCCCTGCTGCCCAAATATGGAGGCAAGGGCATGTATGGGCATCATGTTCATGAATCTGTAATTCACAACAAGGAAAAAGAAAGTGGTATTACCATACATTATGTTGATGAACTATATGATCATGGTAAGATTATTTTTCAGGCAACTTGTCCGGTGTTGGCTGATGATGATGCTACTTCATTGGCCAATCGTATTCATAAATTGGAGCATGAATATTATCCGCAAGTCATAAAAGAGTTGCTTCACAATTCTAAGTAACTTTCTCCCTTTAATTATTTCTGATATGAAAAGACTAATCCTTTTTGTCGTTGTCTTATCTTATAGTATTTCACTAATTGCACAAAGCGCAAATCTTCAGGTAAAACAAAAGCCACTGGTATTACAAAACGCAAAACCTGAAGCTGCCGGATTTTCTGCCGAACGGTTAAAGCGCATTGATAAAAATATTAATGAATGGATAGCCGATGGCCGGCTCAATGGTGCTGTTGCATTAATCGTACACGATGGAAAAATTGTTTATCATAAAGCATTTGGTTATGATGATGTGGAAAAAACAAAACACATTCAAGTTGATAATATTTATCGCATTGCATCACAAACCAAAGCCATTACCAGTGTGGCCATTATGATGTTGTATGAGGAAGGAAAATTTTTGCTTGACGATCCGGTAAGCCGCTACATTCCTGAATTTAAAAATCAAAAAGTACTGGATAAGTTTAATGCTGCCGACAGCAGTTATACAACCGCGCCTGCAAAGTCGGAAGTAACCATTCGACAATTATTGACACATACATCCGGCATCAGCTACCCGCAAATAGGAACTGATGCTGCCAATGCCATTTATGGCAAAGCAGGATTAATGGCCGGAATAGGAGTGGGCAATCATCGTTCATTGGAGCAAGATGTAAAAACCATAGGCCGGCTGCCATTGATGCATCAACCGGGTGAAAAATTTACTTATGGTTTTAATACGGATATTCTTGGCTATCTCGTGGAATATTTTTCCGGCGAAAAGTTGGATCAGTTTTTTAAGAAAAGAATTTTTGAACCATTGGGTATGCATGATACGTATTTCTATTTGCCCAAAGAAAAACAAAACAGATTGGTTCATATTTTTTTAGAAGAAAATAAAAAACTAAAAGCGGCGGGAGATACCATGGATTTTAATGGTGCTGTTTTAACCAACTATCCAAATACCAATGGCAATTATTTTTCGGGTGGTGGTGGTCTTTCTTCCACAGCAAAAGATTATGCCATTTTTTTACAAATGATGTTAAACGGTGGTACTTATAATGGCAAAAGACTATTGGCAAGAAATACCGTAAGAATGATGACGATGAACCAGATAGGCGACCTCAGCAGAGCAGCCAATAAATTTGGGTTAGGTTTTCAGATTACTACCGAAAAAGGAAGCAGCCTGTTACCAACACCCGAAGGAGTTTTTGAATGGGGTGGTGCATTTTCCACTACTTACTGGGCCGATCCCAAAGAAAAACTGATTGGTATATTTTACAGACAGCTTTGGGGTTCCTCTATTGGTGAAATTGCAAATAAATACAAAGTACTTGTTTATAGTGCCTTGAACGACTAACGGCCAAGACTTTATATTCCCTTTTGCATTTTCTTTTGTTACTTGCCGCTTCTTGAAGTTTGTATATTCCATATTAACTGCGTTAGCCTTGCTGGTATCGGTCACTGTTTCTGCTCAGCTATATAAAATAAAAGGAACCGTGTACGACAGTACCCGCAATTTTCCCATGGAAGCAGTGAGTGTACTCAGTACATCCGGTGCGGGCACTATTACCAATAGCGATGGGCAATACGAAATAGAAGTAAAAGAAAAAGATTCCATCTGGTTCAGCTATTTGAATAAGCCCACCAAAAAATTTGCCGTATTACAAATTGCCAATCCATTTGCATTTGATATATCTATTCAAGTGAGTGTACAGGTAATGAAGGAAGTGCAGGTACTTCCCAGAAGCTATAAATTAGATTCCATACGCAACCGGGAAGACTATGCGAAAGTTTTTAACTTCCAAAAGCCAAAACTAAAACCTTCCATATCTGGCATGGGTGTGGGATTTGACATAAATGAAATCATCAATATGTTTCGGGTAAGGCGAAACAAAAGTATGCTGGCTTTTAAAGAAAGGTTGCTAAATGAAGAAAAAGAAAAAGCCGTTGACCATCGCTTTAATAAAGCATTGGTGCGCAGGCTTACCATGCTCGAAGGAAATGAATTGGATAGTTTTATGTTGCTATACCGACCGACATACACGTTTACAATGGGCAGCACCGACTACGATTTTCAACAATATATTAAAACAGCATTTTATCGTTTCAGAAGGGGATTGCCGCCTCAAGAGATTTTTAGAAAAGTAGAAGAATAACTTCTGTATCCGTCTCCGTTTCAACCTTATATTTTTCGTTTATTGAATGAACAAAGGACGATTAAAATTGTACCCATGCCCGACATCTATGTATTTGCAAATAGCTGCATCCGGCTCCACTTATAATATTTATATTTATGTTCCTTTTCCACAAGGCGTTTTTTAAAAAATTAGCTGTTCTTTATTATTTAATAAATTGTCAATAGTTCTTAATCCTAAAATTGAACGAAAATGAAAAAAAGCTTGCTCGCTTTAATTTCCATGATTTTCTTTCAGCATAGTTTTTCACAAACTACGCCTCGTTCTTTTATTAAAGACAGTCTGGATGAATACATAACCGCCGCCATGAAAGACTGGCAAATACCCGGCGTAGCAGTATGTATTATTAAGAATGGGAAAGTAGAAATAATGAAAGGATATGGTGTAAAAGAAATGGGCACAACTGATAGTGTGGATGTAAACACACTGTTTATGATAGGCAGTAACACAAAAGCATTTACCGGAACAGCATTGGCTATGCTGGATGCCGATAAAAAATTATCATTAGATGATAAAGTACAAAAATGGTTGCCCGATTTTAAACTGTATGATCCCTGGGTGGCCAAAGAAGCAAATATCCGTGACCTGCTCTGCCATCGTTTAGGATTTGAAACCTTTCAGGGAGATTTTATGTATTTCGATTCTGACCTATCCGCTGCCGAAGTAAGAAAGAAAATGGGAAAACTAAAACCCATGTATAGTTTTAGAAGTAAATGGGGTTATACTAATTCAGCATTTCTGACAGCCGGAGAAATTATTCCAAAAGCAACCGGAAAAACATGGGCACAGTTTATTACCGACAGTATCCTCAAGCCACTGGGTATGAACAATAGTCTTGCCCTATCAAAAGACATAAACACTGCTCCCAATAAAAGTGCAGCACATACTGTAGTGCTGGGCGAACTTAAAAAAATTCCTTATGGCAATATTGATAATCTGGCTCCTGCCGGCAGTATGTCTTCATCGGTAAATGATATGAGCAAATGGGTAATGATGCAGCTGGATAACGGTATGCTGGAAGGCAAGCGAATCATTCCGGTTGAAGCAATCAATCAAACAAGATTGCCACACTCCATTATGGGCAATGGTGGACACTTGTTTAATAAAGCACATTTTGCACTATATGGATTGGGCTGGATGCTGCAAGAGTATGCAGGCAGAAAAATTGTGAGCCATACAGGCGGAGTCAATGGTTTTGTAACCAGTGTATGTCTGATTCCAGAAGAAAAAACAGGAATTATAGTGCTTACCAATACCGATGCCAATGGTTTATACGAAGCACTCCGAAACGAAATTGAAGACGCTTATCTGGGTCTTCCTTTTAGAAACTACAACAAGGTTTTTTTAGATTATCAAAAAACAACAGAAGCAGCAGATGAAAAAGAATACAAATCAAGTCGCGACAGCATTGCACTCAAGCTGCCTACAGCTTTACCCATTGCCGCCTATACAGGCAAATACGTACATCATATATATGGAAAAATGAATATTAAGAATGAAAATGGAAACCTGATTATGCGATTTGAACACCACCATGGCAGATATGCCACGTTAGAACCCTTGGGTGGCAATCGTTTTTACTGCACTTATAACGATCCGCTTTATGGCAGACAAAAATTACAATTTACCGTTAAAGGAAATAAAGTAAAAGCGCTGACTGTTACCGTTTCCGATTTTGTAGAGTTTACTCCTTATGAGTTTATTAAAATAAAATAACATGACTCAAAAAAACTTTGATTTTTTTATATCGTCAATTCGTAAAGTATTTTTAATATTTCTGCTAACGCATGTTGTATTGACGAACGGATACGGGCAATCATTTTCAAAAGAAGAAATAAACAGATGGGAGCGACAGGCGCAAAGAGTTACAATTATCAGAGACGAAATGGGGATACCGCATATTTACGGCAAAACCGATGCAGATGCAGTTTTCGGATTACTTTATGCGCAATGCGAAGATGATTTTCAACGGGTGGAAATGAATTACATAGAGAAATTAGGCCGCATGAGTGAAGTAAAAGGCGCATCCGCATTATACAGCGACCTGCTCAACCGAATGGTGATTAGTACCGATGATGCAAAAAAAGATTATAGTAAAGCGCCGCAATGGATGAAATCCCTTTGCAACGCTTTTGCAGATGCTGTAAATTTTTATTTGTACAAACATCCTGATAAAAAACCCGCACTGCTTAAAAAGTTTGAGCCTTGGTTTCCTTTTTTGTGGACCGATGGAAGCATTGGCGCTATCAACACCGCCGGTCTTTCTGAATCGGATCTTAAAAATCTTTATGACTCAAACGGTGCTTTTACTACAGCCTTGCGTCTAAATGTTTCTGAAGATGAAATTACTGAAGAACAGCTCACCGGATCCAACGGGTTTGCCTTTGCGCCCAAAATAACCGAAAACGGCAATGCCATTCTTTATATTAATCCGCATGTAACATTTTATTTTCGGCCTGAAGTGCATGTGGTAAGCGAAGAAGGCCTGAATGTATATGGCGCTGTTACCTGGGGTCAATTTTTTGTATATCAGGGCTTCAATGAATTTTGCGGCTGGATGCACACCAGCAGCGCCGTAGATGCATGTGATAGTTATATTGAAAAAATTTCAAAGACCGGTAAAGGATACATTTATGAATATGAAGGCAAGCAAAAGAAAGTAAAAGAAGAAAAATTTTTATTGAAATATATTGATGGAAATGATGTAAGTACAAAAACTTTCAATGTGCTATATACACATCACGGCCCGGTGATGGCTTTTAAAAATGGTGAATGGCTAAGCGTAAGAGCCGATAACCAGATAGCAGCAGGACTTACACAAAGCTGGCTTCGCAATAAAGCGAATAGTTTTTCTGATTTTAAAAAAACACTGGATTTAAAAGGAAATATTTCCAACAATACTGTATATGCTGATGCTGACGGAAATATTGCTTACTGGCATGGCAATCGTATTCCCATACGAGATACAAATTATAATTGGAACAAACCCGTTGATGGAACCATTGCAGCTACCGAATGGAAAGGCTATCATGCAACAAAAGAAATCGTGCAAAGTATAAACCCGGATAACGGCTGGTTGCAAAACTGTAATTCAACCCCTTTTACGGTAGCAGGCGAATATAGTCCCGATAAAAAAAATTATCCGGGCTATATGGCACCCGATGGGGAAAATTTCAGAGGCATTAATGCGGTAAGAACACTGAGCGAAACAAAAAAATACAATCTGGATAAAGTAATAAAAGCAGGATATGATACCCGGCTGGCAGCTTTTGAAGTATTAGTACCATCACTTGTAAAAGCATTTGAAACCGGTGTAAAATATCCTGATACTTTATATGCGTTGCTGGTAGGGCCGGTTACGGTTTTAAAACATTGGGACTATCGCAGTAGCGAAAACTCCATTGCAACCACGTTGGCTATAGAATGGGGACAGCGTTTGCAGAGAAAAATATTGTCAGTAAAAACTCAGTATGAAGATGAAGACGAGGAAGCAGATCAGGTAAGCAAAACAAATTTTTTTGCAAAAAATGCAAAACCCGAAGAGTTGCTCATTCCATTATTAGAAACGATAAATGATTTACAAAAAAGATTTGGCCGCTGGCAAATGGGCTGGGGTCAGATTAACCGTTTTCAAAGAATATCTTCAGATATTGAAAATAAATTTGACGATAGCCAACCCAGTTTTCCGGTAGGTTTTGCTTCTTCAGTATGGGGAATGCTACCTTCTTATAACAGCAAAACTTTTGCAGGTACACAAAAAAGATATGGCGTACATGGCAATAGTTTTATCTGTGCAGTTGAATTTGGAAAAAAAATTAATGCAAAAGCATTGCTCGCCGGTGGCGAAAGCGGGGGTGTAAACTCACCCCATTTCTTTGATCAGGGCAAGGCATACAGCAAGGGCATATTTCGGGATGTTTGGTTTTATAAAGAGGATGTATTGAAACACGTGGAAAGAACTTATAAGCCCGGGGAGTAATATAAAAAAATCAGCTTATTTTCATTGTCAAAAACCAACAAATGAAAAAACTGATTCCAGTCGTTTTAGTTTTTATGCTTTCCTGCAAAGGAAAAAACGAAAGCAATAAAATAACCAAAACTCTTGACGAATATTTTACTGCCCAGCAGCATCTTTATCATTTTAACGGCAATGTGCTTGTTGCAGAAAAAGGGAAAATAATTTTTCAAAAGTCTTATGGATTTGCCGATTACAAAAAAGAAAGACTTTTGAATGATAGTTCTGTATTTGAACTGGCATCGGTAAGTAAGCAATTTACTGCTACAGCTATTTTACTATTAAAAGACAGAGGAAAATTAAAACTTACCGATTCATTGCGATACTATTTTCCCGAATTGCCCTATTACAATATTTCGCTTCAACAAATGCTGACACATGTATCAGGCCTGCCTGATTATGAAAGTGCAATGACTGGAAAATGGAATCCTGATAAAGTTGCCTTTAATGCTGATATGATTGCTTTTTTGGCAAATGAAAAACCACCGGTTTATTTTGCACCGGGTGCTAAATGGCTATACAGTAATACTGCTTATGCAATATTGGCTTCCATAGTAGAGAAAGTATCGGGTCAGACCTTTGCAGCGTTTCTTGCAAAGAACATTTTTGAACCATTAAGCATGACGCATAGCCGTGTTTTCAACACACGACGATCTACAAGTGATACTATAGCCAATTATGCTTATGGTTATGTTTTTGATGATAAACAAAAAAAATATGTACTACCTGATAGTGTACCCGATCTTCGTTTTGTATATTATTTAGACGGCATTCAAGGCGATGGTATCGTAAACTCCACTACCGGCGATCTGTTGAAGTGGGATAGGGCAATCAAAAATCATAGTATATTATCCGAGGAAAGCCAAAAGGCAATGATAACCGGGCAGTCTATTATTGACACGGCCCGCAATTACAGATATGGATATGGCTTGTTCGTAGAAAAAAATGAATTGGGAAATATTATTTCTCATTCCGGTGGATGGCCGGGTTATGCCACCATGCTCACTCGTAATATTGATAAAGATTTTACCATTATCATACTTTCTAATAATGAATCGCACACAGGAGGCATGTCTATAGCAGTGCAGCATATCCTGGCCGGAAACCCTGTAGTAATGCCAACTACGCACAAAGCCATATTGCTTGACTCAAACGCCTTAGAAGCTTTTACAGGAGTATATAAAGCAAACAGCGAGCTAACCATTGAAAGACGAGGGACTCAATTGTTCAGGATTTTACCCAATGGTGCTGCCACTGCGCTTTCACCCGAGTCGTCCACACATTTTTTTTATGATGATGGCAGCGACAGGCAAATTCAATTTGAAATGGATAGCAATAATAAAGTAAGAAAAGCATGGGTTATTGCATTTGGTGTAAAAACTGAACTAATAAAAATAAAATAATCACAAAAAATATATGGAACAAACAATATTGGGCATAGGCACACGCCTTCAACATACACAGCATGGGCCCGGCGTAATCGTAGGTGTGAGATATGCTACCTACCTTATTTCATTTATAAACGCAGGTATCAAAGAAGTAGATAAGACAGATACTAACCTGGAAGAAATAATTCCCGCAAATGTATCGGCAGAAGTGGAAACACAGAGTGAAACAGAAAAATCTTTATTAAAGATTTTGAAAATGTGGGGCGGCATTACCGAAACCGTACCCTTGGGCGACAAATGGATTAAAGGTACCATGCTGCTGCAACCTGCAGATAAAACACTAAAGCCAAAAGAAATACCTATTGAAGATTTTTTTCATAAAATAGTAATGCTGCGTGACAGGCTTCGGGTGCTGGAGCAAAATATAAACAGCAGCAAAAACCTTAGTGATGAAGAAAAGGTAAACATACAACAATACATTACCCGTTGCTATGGCTCATTGACTACTTTCAATGTTTTGTTTAAGAATAAAGAGCAGCATTTTGTGGGGGAGAAGAGCGGAAAGGAAGAGTAAATTTATATTTACACTTTCGTTATTTGTTTAACAATTAACAATGAATCATGCCGTTTCTGCATGTTGCGCAATGCCTATGTGTGTAAGCCCGCACACCAACAATATGAAGTCAGGATGCTTTAATTAAGATGTAGAACAACTGCATTATTTGAAATTCCAAAATTGACATAAGAGGTTTTAAAAATTCTTTTGTTGGGCTTTTTGTTGTTTTCCTCGATTTTAATTTAGCAAAAACATAGATGTGTTATGCATTTATGAAGTAGAGGCAAGTACCACAAAAAAAGAAAAGCAAAACAATTACTACTTTTAACTAAGGGACAACACTACCTGATACATCTTTTTGCCTTTGCCTATTCCAAGGCGAAGCCATGGTATGGACCATAAAGTAATAAACCTAACTATATGCTAATAGTGTTGGGCTGTACTCTGCCATCTGATTTTGTTGGCAAGGGAGGAGGACCGAGATTTTTTAACCAATATTTAGAAAGAAGATTTTATTGATTTATGATTATTGCTGTATTAATAACTTTCCTGTTGCCAGTACCTTACCAGAACTATCAGACAATATTGCAAAATACACCCCTCCTGTTAATCTGCCTACATTCTCAATTATTTTCGGATATGTTCCGGTATTTGTAATTCTGTCAAATAATACTTTACTGCCGTTTGCATTATAAACTATTAGCTGCCAGTTTACGGCCAAACCCCCAGGGTTATAATACGCAAGTTCAACCGTTGTCTTGGCAGGATTAGGAAAAATGAAAAGTTTTGTGGAAACCGAATCCGTTATAGGTAACACATTAGATTGATTGGTACACCCTTTTGCATCTGTAATATCCACCCGGTAATTGCCAAGTCTTGTTATGCCGGCCGTATAGGTATTACCTGTAATACCACCTAAAGTAACTCCATCCAATGTCCACCTAAGTGAAAAAGGCAAAGAGCCTGACGCCGCAGAGCCATTTGCTGTGATAGTTGTCTGCAAGACCGGCAATAGTTTAGTATAAGGCGCTGCACTGATTGATATAGACGGAAGCTGGTTTACAATAAGAGTTGCGCTACTTGAAATAACTGGTGTTACACAGCCCTGACCAAATACCAGGCACCTGTATTGAAAATTACTCATTGCCAGAGTTACATTTATTAATTGCAGGGTATTATATAAAGCACCTGCAATATTTGTAAATCCGCTTCCACTATTTACCTGCCATTGATAATTAACCGGCAATCCGCCAACTGCTATACTGAATGAAGCATTTCCTCCCGCACAAGCGGTAGCGTTTTGCGGCTGTGCTGAAATAATAGGCGCTCCTAACACTGTTATGCCGGCAATATTAGAAATTGTGCTGTTGCATTGTCCTTTTACAATACAGCGATACTTATAATTATTATGTTGCGCCCCGATGTTCGTAACAATCAGTGCAGATGAGTTTCCACCACTTGTAATATCACTGAAATTAAATCCGCCATCAGTACTTATTTGCCATTGATAAGATATAGCAGAACTGGCTGCGACAGTAAATGTTACATTATTTCCTTCACAGTCTGTTTGTGACACAGGTTGTGTAGTTATAATGGGGGCTGCTCCGTTTTGCACCTGCAATACCAATACCCTTGACCTTGTCATACTCCCCGATAATCCTGTTATGGTAATAACATAATTACCATTAGCCACCGTATTTACATTGCTCAATGTAATTGTACTGGAGTTCCCGGGTGTAACAGGGTTTGTGCCAAATGAAATAGTTGCCCATGCAGGTACACCCGAAGCACTGAGCGCAATCGGTGTATTATAACCACCATTTGATATAGTGACTAATGAAAATTCCACAGTAGCTGGGCCGGGACATGCTACAGTCTGCATGGCCGGTGTATTGAATTCAAAACCCACCGGTGAAGGTGTAATGGAGAAGTTGCTGTTTGAAATATCAAAGAAGATGTTTAATGCCCCTTCTATTTTTATTCTTGCAGTAGTTGTTGTGATGGCAGGCATAGTTACCATCTCAAAACCATCGTTAGGCACATTGGATGCTAATAGGTATGGAAAAGTTAAACCTCCGTCATCTGATAAAAATATATTGACGAATTGGGTGTTGATCAGAGGCCCGGTGGTTCCCGCCACATCCCAAAGAATTGTTTGCTGTGAGCCTGATGACCAGTTTTCTCCCCCGTTTGGTAAGTTCACTTTAAAAGGCCCGGTTTCTGGAACTGCAAAAACAGCATAGTTACCAAAAGTGGTGGTAGAACAGTTACTGCCCGCATTTAACACCCCGCCCCTGCCATCACGAAGTGTTACAGAAAAAGTATACCCCCTGCTGATGTTGGAAAGGGTTTCTCCTTTCAGGCCTCCTTGTGTAGCAGGAGGATTTGGCGGGAACCCGGCAAGGATCAGTTGCATATCAGGAAATACCCTTTCATTGGTTGTTTGCGGAACCCTTGACCTGAATGCAGGTGCTGAAGTGGTTAATGCACTGTTCCATGTTCCTGAAGGCCCTCTGTCCACTTCTTCCCAGATGAATGTTACCGGGTCGCCGTCATCATCTGTGGCAAGAACTCCCCGAATCTGAAATGGAGTGTTCATTGGAATGTTTGCTCCTAAAATAACATTGTTGGTAAATCTTGGAGGCGTATTGCCTGTGTTAATGATTCCATGACAACCTGCCCCTGTACCAGTAATAAAGTTTGTAATTAAATCAAAAGAAGTTGAATGAAAATAAGGATCAGGAAGTGGCTGAAGGTTGTCAGTACCACAGCCGGGTGCTGCTGCCATTATGGTTGTCCCGCTTCCTGGCTCATACCCTGTATTAGCGTCGCCCGTACAATTTCCATCACTGCTGTTATGAGTATCGGCTGCCCCAAAAAGATGGCCAAGATTATGCGCCACCCTTCCCACATCAAAAATATCTCCTGTTGGATTGGGCAAACCGCTTACTGCTTTCCCTTTGCTGGGTGAATTACAAATTGCATACAAAGAAGCTGCACTGCTATTACCGGTACCTAATACCATACCGGCATCATAGTTTGTTGTGCCGATTACCGAGTTTAATGTTGTTTGGCATTCATTCATCATTGCCAATTCATTTCCGTTTGTAAAAGGATCAGTTGCTGGGTTAAGGTAAACTACTTGGCTATTGTTGGCTATTAAAAGAAAACGAATAGACAACTCCTTTTCATAAATACCATTAACTCTGTTAAGGGTGGTGGTTATTGCTGCCATTGTTGACGGGACAGAAGGTGCAGTAGGTGAGCAAACTGTCGTAGCATACTCCCCCGAACAGGCTATGGCCAGGCGGTAAGTAAATAACTGGCTGCCCCGACATATTCCTCCCTGAATTCTTTCAGGTCTGTTATGTGCATCTGCTGAATCCAAGACAGTATTGCAATTAAAGGAACTTTGTCGGTGATTGTCTTTTGTTAAATAGCTTATGTAATGCTCCGTATCTCCTTTTGCATAAGGGTCAATATAAACATCACCATGAGTAGATAATACCTGTGCGCTGAAGCCAAAGTATGGGTTATAATCAAAACGTATCGTTGCAAAAGGGTCATCTACACCGTACCCAATAAAAGTTTTAATCTCCGGAAACCTTGCCGCCAGCGCCGGTTCCATCATTTCATATTCCCATACTCTGAAGTTCGCCATTTTACCATCCTGCATTGGCAATGAAAGTATGGGTGCCTGTTTCTTGTTCAGTCCCTTCTCGCCTGGCAAAGACATTAAAAAGTTCTTGAGCGAAGCAACGTTTAAAGAAGATGTAAAATACTTTCCGGGTATAATCTTCCTTTCTGTATTTGATAATTTGGTTTTCTCTGCATCCGCCGCAGAAAAAAAAGAGCCTTGTCCATATACATTTGAACAATTACAACAAAAAACCAAAACCCCTATTAACCAAAATTTACCTTTACTCATTTATCTTTCATTTACTATTGACTACTGCTTCATCACCTTCTTCGTTATCACCTTCCCCTCCCTCTCAATTCTTACATAGTACACACCCGCTGCATAAGGCGATAAATCAAAATCCACCTTATACCCATTTGCTGTAAACTTAGCCAGCATCTTGCCAGTATTATCTGTAATACTGACATTCGCATTAGTAAGATACTTGCTAAAAGTTACATAAAATTTTCCAGTTGTGGGATTGGGATATAGAGCATCTACATACTCGAATTCTTTGGTGTCGTTCTTGTCTCCTGAAGGGGACTCGTTGGGTTTCCCTGTTATCACAGGGTAGTTTGCGCCGCCAGCCTGCTGGTTCCTTTGCGGATAAGGGTCAACGCCGTTATTACAGAAATAAACTCTCTTAACACGGTTGCCGGCAGCATCATAAACGTTTACAATACCACATGTGCCAAGTGGAAGAATAGGCTGGTCTTGTGCAAAAGCCTTAACAACGGCAAAAAAACTAATAGCGGCCAGAATAATTTTACTTTTCATACAAAATATTTTAAGGTTTTTTATCTGTTAGCTCCCTTGTTATTAAAGAATCGGATGTTTCCCTATAAACGATCACCCGCCCAATAGTAAGCCTTGAACAAGAGTCCGATGAAAGCAATGTTTCTGCCCATAGTGTGTTAGCGCTATATAACCCGGTTATTTTGCTTTGGTGTCTCTCTATCCATCTTAGGTTGCAAAAGCTGCTGCAGTCAACATTAGAAAGCGTATAGCCATAAGTACTTTCAAGGTTTGATTTCATTGACTGTGGTACACCCCATAAATATTGTGGATAGTTGGGGTCTCCGGTTTTGGTGGCTTTCCAGCAATATTTTGTTTCCCTAGCTTTATAAAACCAGTAATTGGGGTACTGCTGCTCAGCTTCTGCTTTTGTTACTTCACAAATGGTTAGCCCGATTACATCAAAGCCAGATTGCGAGAAGGCTTGCCAACAGGATTTAACATTCTCCTTACTGCACCCGATTAAAATTGAAGTAAGTATTATACAAAAAGAAAATACAAGTTTCATAATCCGTTTTTCAATATTG
>ERZ724526.59-NODE-59-length-54471-cov-5.252793_pt1 | contig 54471 bp, 57 predicted proteins | sample MGYA00376059_ERZ724526 | MGnify/ENA primary metagenome ERZ724526 (study PRJEB28724, sample SAMN07190883) | activated sludge metagenome | isolation source: activated sludge of sewage treatment plant in Hong Hong | place: Hong Kong | collected 2016-03-17 ...
GTTTTGAGGTTTATAAAAGCGGCAAGATAGCTAGATTTTAAAATGAAATACTCAATTCTGATTCGGGAACAAAAGTATTTGGCTGTATAGCTGTCTGCTATGACAGTACTCAAAAAAACAGATGATATTTATCAGATATTCACCTGTTTTTGAATGGATTTTTTGAAATAGCTATCAGATTTTTTGCAAGGTTCCACCAATAGCTTAAATAGGCGAAAAATATTTCAGGAATTTGGCTCAAAAATGCGCATATCAGTTTTCGGGCTGATAAATATCAGTAAGTTTAAAAATGGTTTTAGGTTTATTTGCCGGGGGAAATTTATGTATTTGGAAAAGCAAAAACTGAACAGAAACCTAACCATTTCTGAAATTGTAAACAAGGATTATCGTACTGCCGATGTTTTTAAGAAGCATGGTATAGAATACTGCTGTGGAGGTAGTTTGCCCTTTTTTGAAGCCTGTAGCTTAAAAGGGATTGATGAGAAGCTCATTTCTCACGAATTGGAAATAGCCATGGCAGATACAAACACATCTAATACAATTAATTTTTCTTTGTGGGATACCGATTTTTTGATTGATTATATTGTAATGGTACATCATCAATATCTCAAGACGGCATTGCCGCAGGTTAAGTACTATGTTGATGAGTTTGTTGCCAATCATCAAAACAAATTTTCCTATTTGCCTGAATTGAAGGAAACAATTGACCAACTGGCCAAAACCTTTGGACCGCACATGCAACAGGAAGAAGAAGTTATTTTTCCTTATATCCGCCAGCTGCATCATGCGTTTAGCAGCAAAGAGCCTTATGTACGGCTATTGGTACGTACGATGAGAAAACCGATTGATGTTATCATGGAAAGTGAACATCATTCAACCTCGCAAACACTGCTGCGATTAAGTGAGCTAACGGGGGATTATACACCACCACCCAATGCCTGCACCAGTCATCAAGTAACATTTGCAAAATTAAATGAAGTTGCAAACGACCTTTCCCGTCATGTACACCTTGAAATGAATATTCTTTTTCCCAGAGCTATTGCAATGGAAAAAGAATTGTTGCATGAGCAGGAATAATTCGGTCATCAACTTGTATTGTTTTTTATTATCTTGACGCCTGTTTCAGTTGTCAATAAATTTATGCTTAATACAGCCAGTCATCTTGTTTTACTTTTCGAAAATGCTACTGAAGGCATTGTGCTTACCGATGGGTCGGGCAATATCGTGATCATGAATCCTGCAGCACTTCGAATGTTTGGATACACAGAAAATGAACTGACCGGTAAGTCAATAGAAACCCTGATACCCGAAAAATACCGAAAAGGACATGTGCACCAAAGAACAGATTTTAGTAAGAAACCTGCAAACCGTGCAATGGGCCAAAACAGAGATTTGCATGGAAGAAAAAAGGATGGCAGCGAATTGCCAATTGAAGTAAGCCTCAGCCATTATAAACAAGACAATGAATTATATGTAATTGCATTTATTGTTGATATTACAAAAAGAAAAGAAATAGAGGCAAATATGGAAAGGCAGCAGCAAGAACTTGAAAAAGTAAGTAGTGAAATAAGAAAGTTGAATGCTGACCTGGAAGCGAAAGTGGAAGAACGAACAATCATTCTCAAAGAAGCTTTGCAACAGCTGGAACAATCGCAATTAGAACTTAGCGATGCTTTGGAAAAAGAAAGACAACTGGGTGAAATTAAAAGCCGCTTTTTATCAATGGCTTCACACGAGTTTAGAACACCGCTCAGTACAGTGCTTTCATCAGCCTCTCTGCTTGCAAAGTATAAAAAGGAAGATGAACAGGAAAAGAGGGAAAAACATATAGAAAAAATAAAAAACTCTGTTAAGCATTTGAATGATTTGCTGGAAGATTTTCTAAGCCTGGGAAAGCTGGACGAAGGAAAAGTAACTACCTGTTGTGTTGAAGTGAATGTCAAAGATTTGATAGCTGAGACAGTAGATGAAATGAACGGGCTTACAAAAGATAATCAGCAAATTGAAAATAAACATGAGGGCAACGAAATTGCATTCACCGACAATAAGTTGTTAAAGAATATTTTGATTAATTTAATGACGAATGCTATAAAATTTTCTGCATCCGGTTCAACCATAAAGGTAAACAGCCATTGCAATGCCGAAAACGTAATGGTTTCCATTGCCGATCAGGGTATTGGCATATCCAAAGACGATCAACCACATTTGCTTTCCAGCTTTTTCAGAGGGGCCAATGCTACCAATATTCAAGGTACAGGGCTTGGGCTCCATATTGTGCAGCGTTATCTTTCGCTATTGGGCGGAGATGTAAAGTTTGAAAGTGAGCTAAATAAAGGGACAACCGTTACCTTTACAATTCCTGTAAACCAACAAACATGAAATCTGTTTTAGTAATTGATGATAATCCTGATATCAGAGAAAATACTGCTGAAATTCTGGACCTGAGCGGTTATAAAACCTTTACAGCCGAAAATGGGAAAAAAGGAGTGGAGATAGCACTACGTGAAAAGCCGGATGTGATTATCTGCGATATTATGATGCCCGAGCTGGATGGCTATGGCGTACTCCATTTATTGCGCAAAAACGAAAGCACAGAACAAACGCCCTTTATATTCTTAACTGCTAAAACAGAAAGAAGCGATTTTAGAAAAGGAATGGAAATGGGTGCCGATGATTATATTACGAAACCTTTTGAAGATATTGAGCTGTTAAATGCCGTAGAAATCAGGCTTAAACGGGCTGCTGTATTGGATCATAAATATTCATCATCACCAAGCGGCATCAGCCAATTTTTAAAAGATGTAAAAGATGCCGGACTGGTAAAGCAATTGGCTGATCAATATGAAGTACTTACGCTTAATAAAAAGCAACCTTTGTATCAGGAAGGAAAACGCCCCCGGTTTTTATATTATCTCTCTCGGGGAAAAGTAAAATGCTTCAAAGTGCATGAAGACGGAAAAGAATATATTACCGATTTATTTAGTGAAGGCGATTTTTTGGGCTATACTGCTTTAATTGAAGATAAAAACTATGATGATAGTGCTGTGGTATTGGAAGAAGCAGATATCATGCAAATACCTCGTGAAGATTTTATGCAAATGGTGTTTAGTGATATTTCTGTTGCTGCCAAATTTATAAGACTGGTAACACATAATGTAAAGGAGAAAGAAGAAAGACTCATGAGCCTTGCTTACAGTTCACTTAGAAAGCGGGTGGCTAAGGCCTTGGTGGATATACATGGAAAATTTAGCATTGGTGGAGAAAGTAAACCTATAGAAATATCTCGTGAGGATATTGCACATTATGTAGGCACAGCTACAGAATCACTGATCAGAACACTCAGCGATTTCAAATCAGAAAAACTGATAGAAATAAAAGAAGGCAAAATAAATATCGGAAATATCGAAAAATTGAAAAACCTGCTTTATTAATATACCACTACTTCTATCAGCGCCGACGTATTAAATTCTTGTTTCCGGCATTTTGGAATATGAATTTCCAGTTCTCCCTTTCTGAATAAAGCCGCAGTCAGCATCGTATCTGCATCAGCAGGCAGTAAAAAAGATTGTTCCCAACTATTTAAGAAAAGCGGACGCTTTACTGTGGTGCCGGCAATGTGTATGGGTCTGATGCCGGAGATCTTTAATTGATTTTCACAAAACGAAACACTAAAATCCTTTCTCTCAAGCCCGGGCATATCTACATATACCACATATTCGTTTTTTTCAGTTTCAATTCTTGCCTCAGGCAATATAGTTTGTTTCGATTTTGTATTTGCAGCATCTGATTGTTGCTGTTTGCCAGGTATTTGATACAAACTCTTTTTCATACAGCCTCCTTTTTTAATGCTTAAAAAATGAATTTACCTAAAGGTAGCTTTTATAGATTTGAAAAAAACTGATTTAGATAGGTGTAATGTCTGACAATTGTCAAATGTGCAGAAAATCGTCTAAATCTCTTCTTTCCTTCTTGGTTGGTCTGCCAATCTTGCTCTGTCTTTTGCCGGTATGAAAACTGGCTGATTGAAATTGTATTCTTTGTAGTTCTGCTTCCGGCGTTATGTCAATATAATATTTCAAAGAGGTTTCATAGTTTACCCTTTGGTGTAGTAGTTCCGTTACTTTAATGCGCCATCTTTTTGCTTCTGTTTTTACTTCATACTCATCACCTACTGCTACCTGCTTCGATGCTTTTATGGATGTTCCATGCTGCTTTACCTTTCCCGATTCACATGCCAGCGCAGACTGAGATCGGGTTTTGAAAAGCCTGATACACCAGAGAAATTTATCAATTCGGATTTTTTCTTTATTGCTATTCATAAACCTGCAGAAACCGTTTCTTCTCAAAAATACTAAACATAAGAAAGCTTTAGCATGTTGTAAGGATTTTACAAGTTCTTTTTAAGTTCAATTGTTTTAAAAAGTCTTCATTGTTTTGCTTTTTCAAACGCCGGTATTATACTTCCGGTATTTTGGAACATGATGCTTTTACATTCTATTTAATATAGAATTTAAGTTACGTCTTTTTATCGCTGTTCTTGTTTGCGAGAAATTTTCCTCATTCTTTTTGGGCCATACCATAGCCAGAAACCTGTAATTGTAAAAATTAATAGTGCAAACCCCATTATGGAGGTGTAGAGAAGTTTAAGATAACCTCCTTTTACGCCAAACCAAGAATCCAGAATAGAGCCATCGTGAATATTTTCAATATAATCAGATATTCTTTTTTCTACATGAAGCAATTGACCTGTGGCTCCATCAAGTTGAACGCCCCAAAAATGATCCTCAAAAATAAATTTGACCATCCCTTTTTCTTTCCGGACATCTATTCTATCAAGTTTTAGTGATAATGTTTCGTCAACAGAATCTGTTAAATATATGGAGGCCATTTTGTGTAAACTATCTAAGGTAAGCCAGTCTTTAAGGTCAGAACTTGTTCCTTTATGTGATTTTGCTAAAATCATCCCACCACTGTGTTTTTTCCATCCTAACAATAATCCAGATATAGCAATGATGAAGAAAAAAACGAATAGAAGTGCACCGGTTATTCTATGTATTTTTCTAAAAACTCTTAAAACACTGGCTTGCTTTTGTCTTTTATTTGTTTTGGCCATTATTGAAGTAATTGGTAAGTTGTAATTGACTGATTATTCACAAATATCATTTTTAAAGTGCATTATTCTGCGAAAAAAATGTGTCTGCGTTTTTCATAAAATAAAAGAGGCTAAACGGGCCTCTTTTATTTTATGGTTATATTATTTATATCGTCATTACAATTCCGAAAAATATTTATGGAAGTAAGGGATCGTTTCAATGCCTTTATAGTAATTCTCAATATTATATTTTTCATTCGGACTGTGCAGGTTGTCGTTATCTAACCCAAAGCCCATAAAAATAATTTTAATGCCCAATTCTTTTTCCAAAATAGAACAGATGGGAATACTGCCGCCACCTCTTACGGGTATCGGTTGTTTGCCAAAAGTTGTTTTAACTGCTTTTTCTGCAGCTAAATATCCTTTGCTGTCAATGGGTGTCATGTAAGGCTCGCCACCGTGGTGCTCCCATGCTTTTACAGTTACTCCTTTTGGAGCGATTGATTTAAAATAGGCAAGCAGCTTCTTGGTTATTTTTTTTGAAGATTGATTGGGAACAAGTCTTGCTGAAATTTTTGCATTGGCCTTTGACGGTAATACGGTTTTTGCTCCCTCGCCTGTGTAGCCGCCCCAAATACCATTTACTTCAATAGTTGGCCGAATACCTGTTCTCTCGTAAGTTGTATATCCTTTTTCGCCCCAAAGATCTTTTACACCTACTTCTTTTTTGTATGCAGCTTCACTGTAAGGTGCTTTGTTTATCAAATCTCTCTCTTTCTTTCCGGCTTTTACAACGTCATCATAAAATCCGGGAATAGTAATGTGATTATTTTTATCATGACAACTAGCAATCATTTGTGAAAGTATAGTAATGGGATTGGCTACCGCGCCTCCATAAGTTCCGCTATGCAAATCTCTTTTGGCTCCTGTTACTTCTACTTCAATATAGCTCAATCCACGTACACCTGTATCCAACGAAGGATTTTTCATGCTCAACATAGAACTGTCGCTTATTAATATCACATCGGCTTTTAAAAGTTGCTTATGTGCAGCTACAAATTTTCCCAGGTTGGGTGAGCCCACTTCTTCTTCTCCTTCTATCAAAAATTTGATATTGGTAGTCATTGAGTTAGTCTTTGTCAAAATTTCCAATGCTTTTACGTGCATATAAAATTGTCCCTTATCATCGGCACTGCCACGGGCAAATACCATTCCGTCTTTTATTACGGGTTCAAATGGACCACTATGCCACAACTCCAACGGCTCCGGTGGTTGTACATCGTAGTGTCCATAAACCAAAACAGTTGGTTTTTTAGGATCAATTATTTTTTCACCATATACAGCCGGGTGGCCGTCGGTAGCCATTACTTCAGCGCTATCACAGCCGGCGGCCAACAGGCTTTTCTTAACGGCTTCGGCGCAGCGTAGCATATCATCCTTGTGCTCACTTTTTGCACTTACCGATGGAATACGAAGTAAATCCATCATTTCATTTAAAAAACGTTCTTTGTTTTTTTCCTGATATTCTTTCCAGATTGCTGACATAAAATTGATTTTTAGGATGACGAAGATAAGCAGGTTGTGAATATTTATGTAAAACTGATTAAGGCTTCAGCCTCATTTGTGAAATATTTTCAAGAGACACATCTATTATCATTGAATTTGCCGAAATTTAGATTTCTATTGCTCAGGCAATGATAAATTGTGTTTGCCCTGGCATTTATCGCAGGTAGAAAATAATTTATCGTCCATTCAAAAATTTGCACATGAAACGAACCTTATTCCTTTGCTTACTTGCGCTTACCAGTATCACTTCTATTGCTGATGCCGGTTTTTCCATTCGCCGGCGCACTGCAGCCGCCAAAATCACCTTTGAGGGATTAGCCAATCTTACACATCACAAACTGTTGCTGGTGGAGTACTCTTATCATAGTGGCGATTCCCTGTTAAAATCGCCTTTTATCAGCTATAGAGATACTTTAACGGATGGCAGTTCTTTTGTAATTCAAAACGGGGGGAAACGATGGGATGAATCAGAAAGGTATTTACATTTTGTACTTGTCAAAAATGATTCGGTGGGCACAGTTACCGATTCTTTTACTGTGTATATGAAGAAGTGGAATTATAAAATGATTGTAACCGGTGAGAAAAACGGCAAACTGCAATACACACTCAAGAAATCAAAAGCATATTTTAATTACAATCTAATTGACGAAGATAATAACAACGGCAATAATAAAACAGTAAGGATGCTGTTTATCATTAGCTCATTGGCTGGACTTATATTATTATTGGTGCTATTTTTAAAAAGAAAAAATGCTTCCACAGCTTCTTAATATTTTACTATGTCTTTAATAGTTACTTTGCTTGGCTTTTTTATAATCAAATTTGTTTTGCAGTTCCCTTTTTATTACAAAAACTGGAAAAGATCTGCATTGCTTGCTTTGCTTACCAGCCTTACAGTAGCGCCGCTCATTACCATGCTTTATCATGAAACTGAAGCTGATTTTTTATTCGTGTATATAGCCATGATATTGTTTGATGCTGTGGTTTTGTATTTTCTATTGCTTCCCAATATCTGGAAGGCAGCTTTGGCTTCATTTATTGCAAATACAATTGTTATTGTATATTTCTATTTGGGCAATGGATAAACTTTATTAATATAACTGATATGTTACAATTTTTACTGGATGTACCACCTGATCCAACTTTTGCAGAGAAAGCAAAAAGTAATATCTGGCTTATTGTTGTTGCTATTGTTGCCTTAGTGGGCATTGTGGGTTTTTTTGTCTGGAAAAGAAGGAAAAGCAATCAAGGAAATAAATGAATGCCTGGTGGTACTTTGGATTGACATTGGTGCTTGAGTTTCCGATTGTGTATTTGTTTTACAAAAAACAGGGGAAGCTAATGTGGGCGCCATTTGTGCTTCTGAATTTATTTACCTGGCCGCTTTTGCATTACCTGATGATGACTACCCGTTTTTCTTTACCGGTAATGGAAATAGGCGTTGCCGGTGTTGAAATGATTGGATATAAAATTTTATTAAGTAGCAGTTGGACAAAATCTTTTGCAGCTTCCTTCGCTGCCAATGCATTTAGTTATGGAGTTGGCGTTTTAATAAATCATTTTCTATGACAAACGACATACAATTAAAGCAAATGCAGCCGGTTTACTGGGGTTTGCTGCATGGAGTAAACGATTTGGTAGCAGGATGGTTATTGGCAACCTACACTTTGACCCAGAATTATAATAGTAGTTTTTTGTACATCAGTTTGTATGCAATTATAGCTTTTGGTGGGCAAGTGCCTGTGGGTTTTTGGCTCGATAAACGAAAAGATATCAGGGACTTTGCTTTCATTTCATTGATTAGCCTGCCCATAGCGGTTCTTTCTTTTTTTATTTCTATTGAAATGGCTATCATTATTTCCGGTATTGCTTCTGCAGTTGTGCATGTTACAGGCGGCACTGTGTGTTTACAAGTACATCAAAATAAAGCCGGCCCACTTGGTTTGTTTACCGCACCCGGTGTTTTAGGGCTTACTGTTGGTAGTGTTTTAGGGGGTGCCGGTTTATTACTTCCCTCAATGTTAATGTTGTCAATATTGGTTTTGAGTATTTTAATTTTTAGAGCTCGGTTGCCTCAGTACAAGTCTGCTGAAAAAAAGCAAAGCGAACTAGACAGTCATGATTTAGCAATGCTGTTGATTTTGTTGTTTATGTGTTTTCGATCCTTTCTGTTTGATGTAGTGAATTATGTTGCTGAAAACTATGAAAACGGCATTTTGTATCTGGGCATCAGTGCTTTCTTGGGTAAAATAATGGGAGGGTTTATTGCTGATAAAATGGGCGTTAAAAAGTTTATCTATATTACCTTAATAACTGCGCTGTTGCTTTTTCAATTTGGCAAAGAAAATATTTATATGTTGTGTGCGGGCATTGCTTTTTTGCAAAGCTCGGTACCCGTAACCTTGTTGATGATGGGACAAAGTCTTCCCTTACACCCGGCCAGTGCATCATCATTTAGCTTGGGTTTATCAATTGTTTTGGCAGGACTGCCCCTGTTTCTGGTGACCGATAAAAAACAAATTTTTGATAACTTTGATAAAGCGGGTTTTTCAGCACTTGTTTTTGCTGTTTTGTTATTGGTGGCAATTGTTGCTATGCGGTTTTATACTACCCGGCTTGTAAGAAAAAGGGAGTAGTAAATTTTTTGAACAATGTATCGGATTCACTTCCCAAATATGTGAAAATTTATTAAGAAGTGAATCTTGTCTATGTAAAAAGTTTTTTTATGAAAAATTTCTTTAGCACAATCATTTTTTTTCTGACTTGTTTGCCTTTGCTTCTGGCACAGGATCCCATCATCTTTAAAGATGCCAATAATAAATATGGTTTAAAAGATCAGAACACAGGGGCCATCATACTTGAGTCTAAGTATGATTTTATCAACAATTTTGAAGAGGGAATGGCGAGGGTGAGGCTTGGCAATTACGAAACCAACGATTACAAATACGGATTTATCAATACCAAAGGCTTTGAAATCATTCCTGCACAATATGAAAATGCAGGCGGTTTTGATGAAGGACTTTGCCCCGTACAAAAGGATAAAAAAAATGGGTTTATTGATAAAACAGGTAAAACAATCATACCTTTTATGTACGAGTTTTCCGGATTAGGATTTCATGAGGGGATAGCTGCAGTGAGGCTGAATGGAAAAATGGGATATATTGATAAAAACAATAAAACAGTGCTGCCCTTTATTTACGATGAAGCCCGATCTCTAAGAGATGGTTTGGCACTTATAAAATTAAATAGCAAGTATGGGTTTATCAATAAAACCGGGAAGCAGGTAATAGCCGCCACTCTCGATTATGCGTATGAATTTTCTGAAGGCCTGGCTGCTGTAAATAAAGGTGGAACTTTAGACAATAGCTACTTATTAAATGGAGGTAAATGGGGCTTTATAGATAAAACCGGAAAACAAGTGATTCCTTTTTTGTATGAAAACGTCAATCCATTTTCAGAAGGGCTGGCCTGTGTAATGCAAAATAAAAAAGCCGGATATATTGATAATACCGGCAAACTGATAATCCCAATGATTTACGGCACCCTCAGTTCTTTTCAATATGGCAAAGCATCCGTATCCTTAAATGGAAAGTATTTTTATATTGATAAAACAGGAAAACAAGCGCCACCATCTAAAAGAGTAATTTTTACCAATGGAATTTATATTGGAGAGGTTGCCGGTGACGGCACTACTCCTAATGGCTTTGGAAAAATAAGCTGGTCAAATGGTAATTCCTATGAAGGCGCATGGCTTAATGGCAAAATGCATGGCAAGGGAAAATATATTTTTAAGGATGGGAAGGTTAATGAAGGGGATTTTGTAAATGGAGCTTTTCACGGCAATACTTCTACTCCTGCCATTACCGAAAAGAAGGTTTATCCTGCAAGCATTCCATCGCCGGAGCCGCATGAAACTAATTTTCAAAAAGAGTTTTATGCTGCTGCTACTTCCGATGCAAGAGGAGCTGCTTTGGCTACTTATATGGAAGCTATTGACAAGATGAATTATTCCGAAGCCGACAAAACAAGTTTAGCAGTTGCCAAATTTAAAGAAGGTATGGATGTAGATTTTTATGGAGTATTTAAGTCTATAATGAAGGCAAGTAAAATGAATACCGGATTTTTTACACAAAGTATTTATCCAAAATTGTTACCGGAGCAGGTTGCAGCATTTAAAGCTTTATCAAAATATACAGTAGATAAATACGTGGCTAAAAATAACAAACAACCCGAGCCTGCTTATCCATCCATAGCGCCTCCTCCCGGCGCTCCCTGGGGCAAAAGCACCGCCAATCCTACAACACCCGTAAATCCAAATCCTGTTAAAAAAACAGAAACACAAATAACAACGGTAAAAAAAGAAGATTGCGCCAATGCACACTATAATGATATTACCAAACAAAATGGCCTTTACGATAAAGGAACTGTTTTAAAAATGGGAAATACCGGCTCTTTGTATGTTATTGAATATGCAGTTTGCAATACCAACGGTTACTATGTTGCCGAAAAAAGAACAGGAGGATATTTTGACAAAAATGGCCGTGGAAAAATGTACAGAGAAAATGTAAACATAAAGTTTACAGAACTGGCCAACGGTAGATATACCTTATCAGATCAAAATTATATTTGTAAAGTATGCCAGGGCTATGGCGCCGTTACAGAAAAAGATGGATGGGGCGCCAAAGTAGGAAACGAATATATAAGTGGCGGCAGAGACCGTGCTGCCGTTTGTAATAATTGCCATGGCATGGGCCTGGTAACAAAAGACAAATCCAATATTTTAAAACTATCCAATTAAATTTTATACTGCTTAGGTTATTTATTTTGAAAAAAACATATTCAGGTAATGGGAGGCCGGTACGCTTTGAAAATTATACGGTCCCTGTAAAATAGCAAAATGAGTTTTGGTCAGAGGGCACATCACCTTGACTTTGCATAGCGAAAAGACAAATGCAATAAAGTAGAAATGTAATTTTTTTTCTGAAATGAGATGAAGGCTTGGTCCGGTGCTTTTTGATGTTTGCATACCATACTCAAATGGTATAATCGTTTTTGCTAATAGAAAAAGTAAAATCTATTAAAAAAATGTTGTGCTAATAAATAAAGTCATAAGCAAATTATTTTATTACACCCATAATTTTTCCCCAAAGCTCATTATCAAAACCCGATTTTGCAAAGCTGGCATTGCCCTGATAAGCAGCATTTCCCATTCGTACTATCACCATATTTTTACTGGGTATGACGTAGAGTTTTTGATCTTTTGCACCCAGTGCCGCAAACATATCTGCCGGTGCATTGGGTATTAAATAACCGGAATAAACTTTTTGAGAACCCGGTAGCATGTATTGGGATTTACCATTGAGCCAGGTTAAATAACCATAAGACGGGTTGATAGACTGCGAAGAATTGATGCTCTCATTAAAATATGTTTCATTTAAAATTTGCTCGTTGTTCCATTTTCCCTTGTTTAACTCCAGCAAACCAAAGCGAGCCATACTGCGTGCGGTACTGTGATAAATGGTAAAAATGAGTCCCTTATTCCAATAGCCATCCATACCAATTTTATCTTTCAGTTTGTTATTAAAATAAGTTTCAAAATCACCATAGCTTGCTTCAGTTACTACCTCAAACATTTTTTGAAACACATTGCTGTAAGACCATCTGCTTCCGGCATCCGCAATATAGGTGAGGCCGCCTTTTCTTATAAATTGGCGCTCATCATTGAGTCCTGTTGTCATGGTAAGCAAGCTCCTGCATGTTATTAGATTTTCCTTACTCAAAGGCTCGCTGGTCCATCCTTTTCCTAAGTAGTCGGAAACTTTATTGTTGATACTAAGCAGTCCTTCCTGTTGTGCAATGCCTGTTGTAACACCTAATAATGTTTTGCCTGCACTGTTCCACTCCCAAGGATCGGAGGCGGTTTGCCCGTTAAAATATTCTTCCACTACTATTTTTCCATTTACCAAAATGATAAACGCTTTTGTTTGCCTTTTGGCAAGAAAATTTTTAAGTTGATTTAAGGAATCCACGTTCCAGCCCAGTGCAGAGGGTGCAATGGTTTCCCAGGTATTGCCTTTTAGCGGCGGAAAATACATATCGTTCTTTTGAGCCGAAGCCGGGCTCTCATTTTTGGTAAAACCTAATATTGACAAGGCAATAAGAAATCCTGTAACAGATAAAATAAATTGTTTTTGCACGATTAATATTTTTGGTTAGACAATTTATAATGCTGCAAGTTTAAAGAAAACTTGAAAAAGAGCAGGTCGCTAACTTAATAACAACCTGAAGCATCATAGCTACAAATATTATAAAAGGCCGGTTTCATACACAGGCATTTGTTTTTAAAATTTTGCAGGATAAGCTATTTCGTAGGTTTTTTTCCGCCTGCATAAACCAATATTTCTAATAGAATGTTAGTTGAACATTCAAAATTATTAGGTGGTTATTACAGCCTTTTGTCGGGTGGGAATGAGGTTTAAAAAATTGTATAGATCCTCCTGCATTAATCAAGAAAATTATTTGCGAAATACATAAGAATGTTGAAATATTCGCTGGGAAATGATGATAAAAAATAGAAACGTACCGGAGCATCTCTTTGGTTAACTAATGCAGGCAACCTTGGGGCTGAACAATGTTTTTTTATATTTAAAGTTTTGACCTTAGAGTGGTTATGATTTAAAGTTTATATCGTTTGAGTGCCATAATCTGAGGTTCACTCTCATTCCTTTCGTGATGAAATATTGAAAAAAATTTATAACTTCAATCTAAACCAACTAAAGTAGAATAAATGCTCTATGAGAAGTTTTGTAGTTAAATATGTTTTCCTATTCCTGTTATTACATTTAGAAGTTTCCTCTGCACATTCGCAATCTTATATAAATCCCGTATATCAGATTCGGAAAGATTCAGCATATTTTGTTGATTCTGCCATTAATTTCTGTAACCGAAAAAGATCGCTTAAGGTCAATATTTACAAACCCATTGGCGACGAAAACCCGGAACGACCCGTAATTATTTTTGTGCATGGTGGCGGTAATGTTTCAACAACAGATTTTAACGACTACGAAATGAATTTGTTTGCCCAGGAGTTTGCCAAAAGAGGCTATGTATCTGTTTCAATGGAATATAGGGAGGGCGCCCATTTACGACAATATTCTCAGGGCTCACCGGCATTAACTACAGAAGGGATGTTGATCTACTATGATGATAATACAACCAATAATTTTAAAGGAGCTGCCCATATTTTTATCAGCGATTCATTGGAGGCGATAAGGGCTGGTTATCGGGCACAGCAGGATATTAAGGCCGTAATTAGAATGATGAAAGAAAATCATATTGCGGATAGTACCAGTACTTGCAAAGTGTTTATGGGTGGGCATAGCGCCGGGGCTATTGATATTTATTCCGCTATTTTTTTAGACAAAGCTACAGAGAAACCTTTAGGCGCCGGAGCTCAAACCGCAGTAACAAATCCCAGTTGGCTGGGTTGGGGGTGGGATTTTTTTGGAACATGGGTTAATACGCAGGTAGGTGGGCCTTACCAAAAAGACAATGTTGTTTATAGATTTTATAATCCTGCTCCTTTTGATTATAACAATGCCAGTTGCTATATCAGGCCGGATTTAGGAGATATAAACGGAAGTTCGCATACTAGCATGGGTTATGATACTAAAGTAATGGGTGCAGCATTGTTATCCGGAGCTGTATTTGATACAAGCATTTTTGTGCAACAGAATAATAAACCGGCTCTGTTTATCTATCATATTCCAAGCGATATTGTTGTTCCATATAATTCCGGAAAGCCCTTTAGTTATTTAAATAACAATCCGGTTAATGGAAACCCTTTGTTTAATGTTTGGGCAAATCAGTATTGGCCGGTTATTTATGGCTCCAATTGGATTCAAAATAAACTAAACAGCATGTCTTATCCGGCTGCAATCAAATTTTGGCCTTACAATGGCGGAGATGTAAATTTTACAACTTCACATAGTATTCTGCCGAGTGTTTCTGTAGTGGCAGATAGCATCGCAAAATTCTTTTCAAAAGTAATGGACACCGCTTCTTTATGTAATTTTCAAGTACTACCCATTGGTTTGAACTTTAATGCAAGGCTTTTGGGTTCAAGTGTTCAATTAAACTGGGTGGACTATAGCCAAAGTAACGCTACTCAATTCTATATTGAGAAATCTGCCGACGGAATTAACTTTAGCACCATTGCATCATTGCCCGGAACAGGCAATAGAGATTACGGGTTTACGGATGACTCACCATTTTATCCGGTTTGTTATTATCGTATCAGGGAAAAACTTCCGAATGGAAGGTTTGAGTATAGTGTCACCAAAGTGGTTCAAATGAAACCTAAGGATAACCTGGAAGTCTATCCCAATCCGGCAACTGATATTATCACTTTAAAAATACCGGAGAGATTGAAAGGGGAGCGTCTGCAATTACATGTATATGATCTTGGAGGAAAAAAAATATATACTACAACTATTATCTCGTTTTCAGGGTTTGAAAATCTGGATGTAACTAAATTTTCAAAAGGGAACTATATTCTCCAAGTCAGAAATGATGTTTTAAGTTATCAGGCAAAGTTTGTGGTAAATTAGTACTTATCGGGTTTAGTTAAAGACATTGTAATAGCATGAATACGGTGGATGCACATCGCAAAAAATTGCTCCGGCCGGAAGCCAACAACAATGCCGTCCCGGTGGGGAAGGCTATTAAGTTTAATTTGGCAAGATTGTAAAGAATTACGATGCCGGTTTAAATTCAAAATCTTAGAGTGAGAACTTTTTTCTACCGTTATTTAAGATAAGTGTATGCGACTTTGACGGCTCTGCATTCTTATTCCTTGCACAATTCAAAAATAGAGCTAACCGATGAGCAAAGGATTTACGAAACCTAATTTGCCTAAGGGAAATAATTGCTTTTCCTTAGTTATATAAATGAAATTACCCTTCTGTCAATAAGAATTTATCAGAATAAATTATTAAATACTCAAAATTGTTTTGAAGTAATGAGTGCCTTTTATACGAAGAAAATAGAACTCAAAAATGCCTTTATATCAGCTAATTGAATAATATTCAGCAATAATTTTCATTCAATTTTTCCGCAAATCCCTGATACCAGTCAACGGCTTCCTGATAGTTTTTGTTTTTAATCATGTCAACCGCCGGATTTATCATGTGACAAAACAGGTAGTCATAAATTTCTTTTCGGTTATCGCAAGTAGCAATGGAAGCAACTACTGCCGGCCCTAATGTTTGATATTCATCTAACAATTTTTTACCCTGCGCTGTTTTACGCATATAGTTTGACCTCAGATAGCGAAGCGTAGTCAGTTCATCACAATCATCTGCGAGGCCTCTCTCGGTTACACAGGCAGTTGTTATAAAGCAACCCATATCATCATCATTTGGATCCTGATAAAGCATATCTGCAATGGCTGCTCCTTTACTATTGAGCAATTTTGCCGACTCATCAATTATTATTCTAAAAACCGGATTGGCTGGTATTTCTTTTGGCCAAACCAATTCACCTGAGTTTCTTTTCCCGTTTTTAGTTTTTACAATATAAGCTGTATCGTCTTTTGAGTCTTTTGCAACAGAGGATATCGTGAATGAGTGATATAATAAACTGTTAGAAACAGCTTGGTTTGCTTCTTTATAGTAAAAAATATAAAACTTAAGTACCTTATCTGACTCACCGGAGGTTGAAAAATTCTTTAATGCGGAATGAAAAACTTCAATACTATATTCTGATTGATTGGGCAAACTGGGATCTTTCTTTTGGGTATAAACACTGTAAGTGTTTTGTGTAAGTAATTTTTTGGCCAGTGGTAATCCGGCAACAGCCATTGATAAGTTTCCCGATTTTTTAATGAATTTTCTTCTATCCATAAATAATAATTTATATATGTCAAATTTAAATAAGCTGTAATAAAAATCAAGCTTTTATTGAATTAAAAAGACGTACCAAAAGCATTTGGGTTGCATTTAATTTGTTTTCATATTCTTTTTCTGTTAAACGCTACGATTTCAGCCTTTGCTTTTCGTTTTTATCAAAAGTTGTATTAACCGCTTTCTTTACTACTCCTTTTCCAAACCTTTCTTTGATGTCATCTACCGCTTTATATAGGCTTAGCTTTTCTATATTATTTTCAAATAAACTCATTTGCATGGAAATGGGTATCAGCTGACTGAATCGAACACCAATTAACCGGACGGGTCTTCCTTCTTGCCAGGTTTTTTTAAATAAATCTTTTGCTTTCGCAATCAACACATCATCCAGCGCTGTGTAGTCAACCGTATCTTGTCGTGTGGTAGTTTCAAAATCGCTATACCTTATTTTTAGGGTAACACATCCGGTCATTTTTTCATCTTCTCGCAACGCATGGGCGGTTTTTTCAGTAAGGTGTACCAGTTCTTTATTTATAAAATCAGTATCTGTTGAATCTTTTTCAAAAGTGTTCTCATGGCTCATGCTTTTTTGCTCCCAGTCAGTGGTTATCTCTGCACTACCACGGCCATGGGCTTTGTGCCAAAGTGATTCGCCCCATTTACCTGCAATTTTCTTCAACAATTCTATTGGTGTTTTTGCCAAATCTTCAATCGTGTAAATGCCAAAGCTCTTCAGCTGTTGCTCCGTTTGTACACCTACGCCATTTATTTTTTCAATACCCAATGGCCATAAAAAATCGGTTTCTCTTCCATGTGGTATTTCTAAATAACCATTGGGCTTGGCTTCATTGGTAGCCATTTTGCTGATAAACCTTGCTGATGAAACCCCACAGGAAATTGGCAAACCGGTTTCGTCAATTATATGCTGCCTCAGCTCCCGGGCATATTTGCTTACGCCAAAAAATTTATCCAAACCGCTCAGATCAATATAAAACTCATCAATACTGGCTTTTTCAAACAGGGGAACCTTGGCTGCAATAATATCGGTAACCCATCGTGAATATTTACTGTATTGGTCGCGGCTGGCGTTAGTAACAATCAATTGCGGACACATTTGCATTGCTTTTTTCATGGGCATGGCAGATTGTATTCCGAATTTGCGGGCTTCATAACTGCAAGCGGCTACTACACCACGTTCATAACCGCCTACTACCACCGGCTTGCCTTTTAATGAGGGATTGTTTTTTATTTCAACCGAAACAAAAAATGAATCCAAATCAAAATGAGCAATATATGGAATGGGAGCGGTCACAGCGAAATTTATTATCAAAGATAAATACCCAAAAGCCCATCGGGCAACTGCACATGCACCTGTCTTTTCTTATGATCAATTTTTTTAAGTGTCTCTTCGTGCAAGGGTATCAATACTTCCTGCTTGTTCATTTCAATACGGCAAAGCAGTTGTTGTGGTTGTTCTATCAATTCTAAAATTTCTCCAAGTGCTTTTTGATGATCTATAATGGTATAACCTAATAATCCAGAAGGAGCCGTTTTAGAACTAAATTTTTTAAAATCCTGCTCCAGAAACCATACCTTTTTTTGATTGAATTTCATGGCAGCTTCTCGTGTATCAATGCGCTCTAATTTCATCAATATTTCTTTTTCTGATTTTACTACTACCGATTCTATAAACCAGGGAAGAAAGGATTCTTTTTTGTCTTCAATGAAAATAGCCTGCAGTCCTTTCAAGCTCGTTTTTTTGCCCAGCTCATGTTGCAATAATAGTTCGCCCTTCAACCCGTGTACGGCTACAAACTTTCCGATATTAAAATAAGAAGACAATTTTTCGTTTTTTTTAATAGATAAATGTAGATACTAATTTTGGAACGAGTGATTATTGATATTTCAAAAAAAATCCCCTGCGCAAAGCCGGGGATTCAGTTTTTTCAGGAATGGAAAGTTTTTATGCTTCACCACCGCCTTCAGCCTTTGGCTCAGGCCTGCGGCCAGGCATCGTACGTCTGGCTCTTTTTTGGCGGTAGGCATCTTCCTGGCGTTTTTTCACATGTACGTCGTGCTCGGCACTCCATTTTGTGAATTTTTCCATTGCAGTAGCATCATCAAACAATCCCAGCTTTACACCGCGAAGCAGGTGTTTCAGATACAGTACTCCTTTGAAGCTAAGAATACGACGAACCGTGTCGGTAGGCGTTGCTCCTTTGTTCAACCAATCCAAAGCTTTTTGACGGTCAAGCTGAATAGTAGCCGGAACAGTCAGTGGATTGTACGTACCTAGTTTTTGGATGAATTTACCATCGCGGGGACTACGAGAGTCTGCAACTACGATGAAATAGAAGGGTCTTTTTTTAGACCCGTGTCTTTGAAGACGGATTTTTGCTGCCATTTTAAATAGAAATTTAAAGGCGTTAAACAATAATTGTTAAGTCCGGTTGAAACCAGAGAGCAAAGATAAGTTTGAATATTGAAAATGCCAAACTACAAAGGACTGAAAGCACCTGATTCAAATCATTTGGAGACAATAAAAATTTGGGGTAAAGAATTGGAAAACAGACCTCTTTTGTTTATCGCTTCATTCCGGGCATCATTTTCCCAAAAGCACCCATTTTATTCATATTCTTCATCATACCTCGCATTTGTTCAAATTGCTTCATAAAGTTGTTCACTTCCTGAATGTCTTTGCCACTTCCTTTGGCAATTCTTTTTTTGCGGTTGCCGTCAATCAAATCAGGGTCGGCTCTTTCTTCAGGCGTCATGGAGTTTATCATGGCTTCTATTCCTTTGAATGAATCTTCATTAATATCCATATCTTTTACCTTGCTGCCCACACCGGGTATCATGCCCAGCATATCTTTCATATTGCCCATTTTCTTTATAGCTTCTAATTGTGCTTTAAAGTCGGCAAAATCAAATTTGTTTTTCCTGATTTTGGCTTCCAGTTTTTTGGCTTGCTCTTCATCAAAGCTGGCCTGCGCTTTTTCTACCAATGAAGTAATGTCGCCCATACCCAAAATACGCTGAGCCATTCTTTCCGGATAGAAAATATCCAATGTGTCCATCTTTTCACCACTGCTGGTAAATTTGATAGGCTTGTTTACGGTGTATTTTATGGAAATAGCGGCACCACCACGGGTATCGCCATCCAGTTTGGTGAGTACTACTCCCGAAAAATCAAGGCGGTCATTAAATGCTTTTGCTGTGTTTACAGCATCCTGACCCGTCATGGCGTCAACTACAAAAAGAATTTCCTGAGGATTTACAGCTTGCTTTATGTTGGCGACTTCGGTCATCATTACTTCATCTACAGCCAAGCGGCCAGCAGTATCTATGATGATCACATTTTTGTTTTTACTCCTGGCTTCTTTTACTGCATTTTGTGCAATGCTCACGGCATCTTTATTTTCAGCTTCTATATGCACATCCACGCCTATTTGCTCGCCTAAAACTCTTAACTGCTCCATAGCCGCCGGACGGTAAATGTCTGCTGCTACCAGCATAGGGGAGAGGCCTTTTTTTGCTTTAAGATAATTGGCAAGTTTCCCGCTGAATGTTGTTTTACCTGAGCCCTGCAATCCCGCTATCAGAATGATTGCAGGATTCCCTTTTGCATTAAAGGTTGCTTCAGCTCCACCCATTAATTCAGCCAGTTCGTCTTTTACAATTTTGGTCATTAACTGCCCCGGCGAAATCGAGTTGATTACTTTTTCTCCAATGGCTTTGTCCTTTACTTTATCGGTAAAATCTTTGGCTATTTTATAATTCACATCAGCATCTACCAGTGCACGGCGTATTTCTTTTATGGTTGCTGCTATATTTAGCTCCGTTATTCTGGCCTGGCCTTTCAGGTTTTTAAAAGCCGATTCTAATTTTTCCTGTAAAGAATTGAACATAAATCACTATTGTTTTCACTGTTTATAACAAAAAAGTGAACTACTAATGTTCACTTTAAAAGAGTTGCAAAGATAATGTGAGGGGTAGAAATATGCTCAGTAGAATCGTTTTAATTTATGCCTGTAAATAGGTTCTTAACAGCTGACATCTGTTGGATGATTTTAGCTTGGTGATGGCTTTGTCTTTTATCTGTCTTACTCTTTCACGAGTAAGGCTGAATCTTTCGCCAATGTCTTCCAGGCTTAATGGATGATCTACGCCTATACCAAAGAAATAACAAATCACTTCTTTTTGTCTTTCGGTTAGTGTTTTTAAGCTGCGGTCAATCTCAATTTTAAGAGAATCGTTATGTATAAGTTCGCCATCTGTACTATCTGCATTTGGGTTTTCCAGTACATCTATCAATGTGTTTTCTTCGCCTTCAGAAAGCGGAGAATCCATACTTACATGACGTGCATTGATGCCTAACGTTGCCGTTACTTCTTCAATATCCATTTGCAAAACTTCGGCAAGTTCTTCGGCTGATGGTTCTCTTTCAAATTGCTGTTCCAGCTGGGAGTAAGCTTTTTGAATACGGTTGGTCATGCCTACTTTATTGAGTGGCAATCTTACAATTCTTGCCTGCTCGGCCAGTGCTTGTAATATGCTTTGACGTATCCACCATACGCCATAAGAAATGAACTTGAAACCACGGGTTTCATCAAATCTTTGTGCGGCCTTTATCAGCCCTAGATTTCCCTCATTAATTAAATCGGGTAGCGAAAGCCCTTGATTTTGATATTGTTTGGCTACCGAAACCACAAAGCGAAGGTTAGCCTTGGTTAGCCGGTCCAATGCTTTTTGATCACCCTGTTTTATCAGCGTGGCCAGTTTTACTTCTTCTTCTGCTGTGATTAACTCTACCTTGCCAATTTCCTGGAGGTACTTTTCTAAACTTTGTGATTCCCGATTAGTTATCGACTTCGAGATCTTGAGTTGACGCATACTCATAGGTTGGAATTTTTAATGGTGTTATTAATAGGGTTTAAGAATATTAAAGTCACTTAATGACTCTAAAAATATCCACCTGAAGTTGGCCTTTTGGTTCAGAAAGGTTACAACTAATGGGCAAAGTAGGGCGATTTCGGCAATAAACCAAAAATATTTTGGCAACCTCTTAACAAAAAAATAATGGTGTATTCAATTTAAGTCAGCGATTGGCTAAAAAAATAAACCATAAAATATTTTGCTACTGTTATTATTTCTCTATTATTGCACATATTGAATTGATTAGGAGCAAGAAAATGAGTAAGCAATTATATACTTTGGAATTTCCGGTTAGGTGTTCACCTAATATTTTGTATGAATTTTTATCTACCCCGGCTGGATTGGGCGAGTGGTTTGCGGATAATGTAGATGAAATGGATGGTGTTTATTATTTTAACTGGAGTGGTACTGTTGAAAAAGCTGAGCTATTGGATAATGAACCTGACAAGTTTATCCGCTTTCGTTGGCTTACATCAGCCAAAACTGAATATTTTGAATTTAGTATTGATAAATCAGAAATTACGAATCAGACTATTTTGGTTATCAAAGATTTTGCTGAGAAAAAAGACATCAAAGATCAAAGTTTGCTTTGGGATTATCAGGTAAAAGAACTTTTTCACCGGTTGGGCAACTAGTCTTCCCCGCCTATTTTATTATTTTAATAAAAAGCTCAAAGTGTTGCAGCAGAAATTGTTCTGCTTCATCCCAATTCATTAAAGGAATGGCAGCGACTATTTTTACAAAATTGTTTTGAGAAATGATTTGTTTGTATTCCTGCAAATGGGTTTGTTGTATTAATTTATAGTTGGACTGTCCTAAATGATGCTCCCACGGATCAGTATTTATACAGATAAAATAATTTTCATTGGATAATTGATGATAAGCATTTATCAAATTTTCAATTGCATCCTTTTGATGTATGCCTGCAAGGTGAAGCGTTGTGCTGAAAAAATTTCCCCACCAAAACATAGTTCTTATTGCTAATATATCTTCTTTACCAAATACTCTTGGAAAATCAAGCAACTGCCAGGGTAATCCCTCATAGTTTTCTCCTTTAGCAATTTTGGGTGCTGCTTGCAAAAATTCTGTTTTTAATAATCTACCGGCTATGGCTTGTTGTTTTGAAGCAAGCTGTCCCAAAAGCTGATTCACTTTTGCTGCTATGCTATTCTTTGTTAAAATAATTTCTGAATTACTAATGAGTTCTGCCTCCTTTGCCGAAAGCCTTATTTTTGTCGGGTTCATATTATTAAAGATAAGTGTTCAAAAAATTAGATAAACTCATTGTTAAGGCTTTTGTAGGGCCTTTTATTGCCACGTTCTTTATTACCCTTTTTGTACTGGTACTTCAGTTTTTCTGGTTGTATATTGATGATTTTGTTGGTAAAGGACTGAGCACAGATATTATTTTTCGATTTATTTTATATCAAAGTGCTGTATTGGTTCCATTGGCGCTTCCATTGGCAGTGCTACTTTCTTCTTTAATGACTTTTGGAAACCTGGGAGAAAGTTTTGAGCTGGTTGCAATAAAATCAGCCGGCATTTCGCTGTTGCGGTTTATGCGTCCTTTGTTTATTGTATGTTTATTTATTAGCGGAATCGCATTTTTGTTTTCCAATAATATTATTCCGGTGGCCAATTTAAAATCGAGAACCTTGCTGTCGGATATTGTATATGCAAAACCGGCATTTGATTTAAAAGAAGGCGTGTTCTATGATAAGATAAATGGCTTCGCAATCAAGATTGGCAAAAAAGAAGCCGACAGTATTATCAAAGATGTAATTGTTTATGAACAGGGCAATCCGCTACAGGATAATTTTATAATAGCGGATAGTGGTGTAATGCGTGTTACTGGGAATAAAAGATTTTTAGAATTTAATTTAAAAAACGGATGGCGTTATCAGGAGCGGGGCGCCGGCTATGGCACAGAAGGGGGAACAGAATTTGTGCGCATAGGATTTAAAGATTACAAGAAGCAGTTTGACCTGAGTTCTTTTAAAATAAACTGGACCAACGATAGCGTGAATAAGAATAATGAAAAGATGTATAGTATGCGCCAATTGAGCCGGGCTATCGATTCACTTCAAAAAGCTAATGACAGTATTAATTTACGTTCTGCAAGAGATTTTTTCATGTCGTACCGGTTTCCTGATCTTATGGATTCAGCATGGCAGGCCAAACCTTTGAATTTAAATAAAGTTGCAAAGTTTAGTGAGCTATTGCCTGATTCTGCCCGATATGCTATTATTGATAGAGTAAAGGAAAATGCTATGAGTATAAAAGGCAGTGCCGAATCAATGGCTATGGTAGAAAAAGATCGTAGCAAAGTACTGCGTAAACACAAAATTGAATGGCACCGAAAAATTACATTGTCAATAGCCTGTTTGGTGCTATTTCTTATAGGTGCACCGCTGGGTTCTATTATCAGAAAAGGGGGGCTGGGTACGCCTCTCATTTTTGCAATCGCTTTTTTTATGGTCTTTTATTTTTCAAGCACTACCGGCGAAAAATTTGCTAAAGAAAATTCAATGACTCCCTTTTCCGGTATGTGGCTGGCTACAATGGTATTGGTACCTATTGGCATTTTTCTTACTTACAAAGCCATGCACGACTCCCAACTTTTTAATAAGGAATGGTATAACCGTTTTACCAAGTATTTTAAGAAGAGGCGATAAATTATTTTTTCAATACAGCCTGCTCATTCAGTTTTCTGTATTTTCGAAATACCAAAACTCATCTATATGAAAAAAATTTCATTCTTACTTTTATTAGCAACCACCTTTGGTTGTAACAATACAGCTGATAAAAAATCTACCAACGGGCAGCAGGATTCTGCCGCTTCAACAACAGCGACTTCAACAGAAACAACAGAACCGGTACAGGAGCCTATTGAAGCTGTAAAAGGAAGTAAATCCGATATTCCCGAAAACATAAAAATGAAAGGTACATTGCAGGAAGTATGGAAGTGGAAAGATAAGCTGGGGGAAAATTTATTGATTACAACTTTGGTTGAACCTTATAGCGACAAAAGAGTAAACGAATTTGGTGAAACCGGTAATACTTCCGAATTGTTTGCTTTTCATTATACAAAAACGGGCGAAGTGCCATATAAGCAACTATGGATGATGACTGATGGGGTAACCTCTTGCCCCTTTGATATTACCTGTGATTTTATAAAAAACTCCATAAAAGTAACCGACCTTGACAATGATGGCACTGCCGAAACGACCTTGCAGTATAAGTTGGCTTGCCGAAGTGATGTTTCTCCGTCCAATATGAAACTGATCATGCACGAAGGTGTCGATAAATATGCACTACGTGGATTGATGTGGTACGGTATGCCTGAAACTGATTTTGAAGTGACAGCAGATAATGCAAATCTGGAAACATTACCTGGGTACAAAAAAGGAGGAGACGATTTTGTAAAAGAAATGGGCAGATATACTTCGGAAAAAGATTTTGTCAGTGCTCCGCCTCCATTTCTTCAATATGCACGCAAGCAATGGATCCATTTTATTAAAGAGTAAATAAATAATTGTTGAACAAGGCAAGCCAAAACTTAAAGTTACAAAAATGGGTGGCAGCTATTTCGCTGTTGTTGCTCATCGTAAAGTTTTTTGCTTATTACATTACACATTCTGTTGCAATACTTACCGATGCATTGGAGAGTATTGCAAATGTAGCCGCCGGCTTGATAGGGCTTTACAGCCTTTATGTGGCGGCCAAGCCTCGCGATTTTGATCATCCTTATGGTCATGGTAAGGCCGAATTTCTTTCTGCTGCGGTGGAGGGAACCTTAATTGTTAGCGCCGGTGCCATTATTTTGTATAAAGCCATAAAGAATTTACTTTACCCAATTCCTATTCACCGGGTCGATTTTGGTATTTGGCTGGTGGCTGCAACTGCCGTTGTCAATTTTATTCTGGGATATTATTGTTTGCTTATTGGTAAAAAAAATAATTCATTGGCTTTGCTGGCCAGTGGCAAGCATTTGCTAAGCGACACCTGGTCCACTCTTGGAATCATTGTGGGTTTGGTGTTATTGCATTTTACAGGTTATAAATGGATTGACAGTGTAGTGGCCATGCTGTTTGGTTTGCTCATCATATATACAGGCTATAAAATATTACGCCGTTCTATTGCCGGCATTATGGATGAAGCGGATATAAAATTACTTTCACATTTGGTAACACTATTGAATCATAACCGGAGCGTAAATTGGATTGATTTGCATAATCTGCGAGTGATAAAATATGGCAGTGTTTTGCATATAGATTGTCACCTTACAGTGCCCTGGTTTCTCAATGTAAATGAGGCGCACAATGAAGTGGATGCATTGTCGGTCTTAGTAAGAAAAGAATTTGGCGAAACGGTTGAGTTATTTGTACACACCGACGGTTGCCTGCCATTTTCTTGCAAAATATGTAATAAAGAAAATTGTGCTGAAAGAAAGTATAATTTTGAAAAAAGAATTGACTGGACACTTGAAAACATTTCTCAAAATAAAAAACATGAATTAATCTAATATGGCAAAAACAGTTTCTACTTGGGTGCAGGGTCATGAATTTGAAGCAATACATGAAGGCAATAAAATTAAAATGGACGGAGATAATGAAAACGGGCATGGCCCCAAAGCTTTATTATTGTCGGCAATTGCGGGCTGCTCCGGAACAGATGTAGTGGACATACTTACTAAAATGAGAGTCGATTTCTCTGATTTTACGATTGAAGTTGAAGCCGATCAAACGGAAGAGCATCCTAAAGTTTTTAAAGACATACATGTGCATTATAAAATGAAAACAGATGTTGGAAATGAAGATAAGGTGCGAAAGGCAATCGATCTTTCGCTGGAAAAATATTGTGGAGTAGCAGCGATGCTGCAAAAAAATTCTGCGATTAGTTATTCATTATTGTTGAACTAGTTTTTTATGCTTTCTAAAAGATCTCAATATGCGTTTAAGGCATTAACCTATCTGGCTGAAAAATATAATGCCGGACCAGTGCTTATTTCTGAGATAGCCAAAAAAAAGAAAATACCGTTGAAGTTTCTGGAAAATATTTTACTTCAACTTAAAAAGGAAGGCTATCTGGATAGTAAAAAGGGCAAAGGAGGCGGCTATTTTTTGATTCAAAATCCTAAGAAAGTTAAGATTGCGCCTATTATCAGAATTGTAAACGGACCCATTTCTATGCTTTCATGTGTAAGCCTGTACTTCTATAAGAAATGTAAAGATTGCGATGGACAAAACTGTGGTTTGAAGGAAATGATGACCGAAGTGCGGGATGCCTCGCTTAAAATACTTGAACACAGAACTTTACAAGATTTAATAGTTTAAGTAAAGTTTACAACATTTTCAGTCTACTGGTTTGGTAGGGTGAATTTCCTCCCTTATTTTCGCACCTCAAGTCAACTGCTTAATGTTTTCGGAAATTTCAGACTGTTTTAGTAACAAAGAGTACAATTAGCCTAAACGGCTTTTTTTTGGATTCAATAGTCTATTGAATAAGTAGGGTAATAATTTTATGACAAAAGAATATTTAGAAAATCAACTTTCAGGCCTCGCTCTCGCTGATGGATTGGCACGGGTGGCAGCAATTTTCCCCGGCAAAGTTGCTTTTTCATCTTCAATGGGACAGGAAGATCAGCTGATTGCGGATGTCATTTATAGAAAAAAAATTCCAATTAGGGTTTTTACACTGGATACCGGCCGCTTGTTTAACGAAACTTACGAACTGATAGAACGAACTCATGCTCGATATAAACAAAAGATTGAAGTTTTTTTCCCCGAAGCAAGTGATGTGGAAGAATATATTAAGAACAAGGGTGTAAACGGTTTTTATGAAAGCGTGGAAAACAGAAAAACTTGCTGTAGCATAAGAAAAGTAAAACCGCTTGCAAGAGCTTTAAAAAATATGCAGGTTTGGATTACGGGTTTGCGAAGTGATCAGTCGGCAAACAGAAAAGAAATGGAGTTGATTGAAGTAGATGAACAATTTCATTTGTTTAAATATAATCCGCTTATTCATTGGAGCTATCAACAGATAGTTGATTACTTACACGAGTGGAATGTGCCTTATAATCCTTTGCATGATAATGGCTTTATAAGTATAGGTTGCCAGCCCTGCACCAGAGCCATTTCGAATGGCGAAGACCATAGAGCCGGCAGGTGGTGGTGGGAAGTGTCGAAAAAAGAATGTGGTTTACATAATAGCAATAATTAATAAAAACATGAGTAACTATCAACTAGATTATCTGGAGCAATTGGAGGCGGAAAGCATTCATATTTTTCGGGAAGTAGCCGGCCAGTTCGAAAAACCCGCTTTGTTATTCAGTGGTGGCAAAGATTCTATTACGCTGGTACATCTTGCCATGAAAGCATTTGCCCCGGCACAGTTTCCATTTCCATTAGTTCATATTGATACGGGTCACAATTTTCCGGAAGCTTTGAATTTTCGTGATGCATTGGCCAGAAAAATAAAGGCCACGCTGATAGTGCGAGAAGTGGAAGACACCATTCAACAAAGAAATTTAACCGAACCTAAAGGAAAGTTTCCAAGCAGAAACTGGTTGCAGACTTACACTTTGCTCGATACTATTGAAGAATTTCAATTTGACTGCTGTATTGGCGGCGCTCGCAGAGATGAGGAAAAAGCAAGAGCTAAAGAAAGAATATTTTCTGTAAGAGATGAGTTTGGCCAATGGGATCCCAAACTACAAAGACCTGAACTGTGGAATTGTTTCAACGGAAAAATTCACAAAGGCGAGAATGTAAGAGTGTTTCCAATCAGTAACTGGACCGAGCTTGATATATGGAATTACATTAGAAAAGAAAAAATTGAACTGCCTTCGATTTATTTCGCACATGATAGAGATGTAATTGCTAACGATGGCCAACTGGTTGCTGTTAGCCATTTTATTAAGCCGTCAGCTTCAGACACTGTAGTTACCAAAAAAGTACGCTATCGCACTGTAGGCGATATGACATGTACAGCCGCTGTAGAATCCAATGCTTCAACCTTAGATGAAGTTATCAACGAGATTATTGCCACCCGCATCAGCGAAAGAGGCGAAACCAGAATTGATGACCGGGTAACTGAGGCTGCGATGGAGGACAGAAAGAAAAACGGATATTTTTAATAATGAATAATTTTTTTTGAAATGGATCTTTTACGTTTTATTACCGCCGGAAGTGTGGACGATGGAAAAAGTACACTGATTGGGCGATTGTTGTATGATAGTAAAAATATTTTGGTAGATCAACTCGAGGCTTTAGAACGATCAACAAAAAATAAAGATAATGGTGAAGTGGATTTGGCTCTTCTTACGGATGGCCTTCGAGCCGAAAGAGAACAGGGCATTACCATTGATGTAGCCTATCGGTATTTTTCAACTCTCAAAAGAAAATTCATTATTGCCGATGCGCCCGGACATGTGCAATACACCCGCAATATGATAACCGGTGCATCCCATGCCGGTTTAATCATTATTCTGATTGATGCAAGGCAAGGTGTTGTAGAACAAACACGACGACATTCCATCATTGCCTCTCTTTTAAAAATTCCACATGTGGTAGTTGCTGTAAATAAAATGGATTTAGTAGATTATTGTAAAGATGTTTACCATAAAATTGTTGAAGAATATAAATTGGTTGCTGCTCAGTTGAACCTTGCCAATGTAGCTTATATTCCCATCAGTGCATTAAAGGGCGATAATATTGTGGAGAAATCAGCACATATAACCTGGTATGAAGGTGTGTCGTTACTTAATTATTTAGAAGAAGTAAAAATAGAAAATGATATAAATTTAAAAGATGCCCGCTTTCAGGTGCAAATGGTGATTAGACCACAAACCAATGCTTTGCATGATTATAGAGGTTATGCAGGAACCGTGCTCAGTGGCATTTACCGTGTGGGAGATAAAGTAACCGTATTACCATCCGGTGCACAATCTACCATTGGTAAAATAGAAACGGGTGGACAGGAAGCTGTAAAAGTTTTTGCACCGCAGCCCGCTGTTATTCACTTAGCTGATGATATTGATATAAGTCGTGGCGATACCATTGCATTGTCGAGTAATCTTCCAGCCATTGCTACAGAGGCTAACGTATTGCTCTGTTGGATGGATGAAAAGCCATTGCAACAAGGAAACAAATATTTACTGCAACATCAAAGCAAAAGAGTGCGAGCGGTTATAAAACAGGTGCATTTTAAAATTGATGTTAACACATTGGCGCAGCAGCAGGTGGATGAAGCAATAAAACTGAATGAAGTAGCCGCAGCATCTATCAAAACAGCTGTGCCGCTTGTTTATGATGCTTATGAAAAATTAAAACAAAACGGGAATGCTATTCTTATTGATGAAACCAGCAACAGTACAGTAGCGGCTGTATTGTTCCGTTAATGATATTATGAGTCCTTCAGAAAATCAAATTTCAGTGGAACAAAATTCATCTACCCTGAAGGGTGATGAAAGTTTTGTTATTGACGATTATGGCAGTCAGATTGATGCTACGGAAGAAATTATTGTTGAAGGCACGGGTAAAGAGAATATCAAGGATGAAAAAAGGTGGCGTAAGTCCGGAGCTGTAATTATGATCTTGCTAACAATCGCAGCAATACTTCTTTTCTTTTTTGACTATTCAGGAATTTTTTCAATCAATACATTGTTTGAAACAATGCAATTCAAAATGGATAAAACATTTTATCTATTTATTGCAATTGGATTTTTTGCACAATTGATAGATGGCGTTGTGGGTATGGGCTATGGAGTTACCTGCACCAGTTTTTTGATGAGTATGGGAGTGCCACCGGCAGCCATCAGCAGTAGTGTACATACCGCAGAAATTTTTAGCAGTGCTGCAAATGGTTATAGCCATTATCGTTTTGGAAACGTGAATAAAAAACTTTTTAAAGCCTTGTTGGTTCCAGGTGTTGTGGGCGCCATTGCAGGTGCCGTTGTACTTGTGTGGATGGGAGATGAGTATGCCGGTTTCATCAAACCTGTTTTAGCTGTTTATTGTCTCACGTTGGGCATTCGAATATTAATACAGGCATATAGAAGGAAGGAAAGAACCCGAAAAGTAAAAAGGGCCGGTTGGCTGGCCGGCGCCGGCGGATTTCTTGACAGCTTTGGCGGTGGCGGTTGGGGACCACTGGTAACCAGTACACTTATTTCAAAAGGCAGAAGTCCACAATACGTAATAGGTAGTGTGAGCCTGAGTGAGTTTTTTGTAACAGCCGCCAGCGCTTTCTCATTTTTTGCATTGATTGGTATTGCGCACTGGCAAGTCATTGCCGGATTAATGGTGGGTGGTATCTTAGCTGCTCCACTGGGTGCCCGGCTTTCAGGCAAACTTCCATTAAAGTTTATGATGATTTGTGTTGGGATAATGGTAATCGTATGGAGCGGAAGAATTCTCTTAAGTTTATGCTTGTAATTATTTTTTCCATTTTGATAGTTGTTGAAGTGTAGCGCTCATATCTTTTGGCAACGCTGCTTCCAATGTTATCATTTTACCATCTTGCTCCAAAAATGAAAGTTGATGTGAATGTAATGCCAGTCTCCCCAAAATGGGTTTTTCTGATTCCTCATTTTTTGATAGATTGAATTTCTTTTTTAATGATGAAACTAAAATCGGTTTCCCATCTCCATACAAAGGGTCGCATACAATGGGGTGGCCCATATCTTTCATGTGTACCCTTATTTGGTGTGTGCGTCCCGTATGTATTTGAAATTGCACAAAAGTATAAATTCCAAAATCATTCAATACTTCATAATCGGTAATGGCTTCTTTTCCCTTGCGGTGTACCATCATAGTGCCGTTCAATGCCGGGTGTTCTGCTATGGGTTGTGTGATGGTTCCATTTTTTTCACCGGGTGAACCTATAACCAAGCCACAATAAATTTTTTTTGTTTTTCTTTCTTCAAACTGTTTGGTTAAATGCTTGTGTGCTGTTTCGTTTTTGGCAAACAGAATTAAACCACTGGTATCTTTATCGATACGGTGTACCGTAAAAATATTTCCATATTTATCTTTCAGCAAAGATTTTAGTGAAACTTCTTTGCCTTCTCTGTCAGGTATGGAAAGGAATCCCGAAGGTTTATTGAGCGCTAACCAATCTTCCGTTTCCTTTATTATGAAGTCTTTTAAATGATAATGCAGCAGCATGTACTCATCGTTTACCTTTTCCAAAATATTTTAAGTCACGTATCTCTTTTTCTGTAAGAAACCTGCTTTTGCCTCTTTCAATATTTTTTTTGGTAAGACCTGCAAAACTTACCCTGTCCAGGTTTTTAACATCGTAGCCCAAGTTTTCAAATATGCGGCGCACAATGCGGTTTCTGCCACTATGAAGTTCTACGCCTATTTGTGTTTTATCTTTTAAATCAGTGTAAGCAAGCAAATCCACGTTAGCAATACCATCTTCCAACACAAGCCCTTTTAAGATGGCGTCAAAATCCTTTTTCTCCAATGGTTTATCTAAAGTGGCGTGATATATCTTTTTTATTTCATTGCTGGGGTGTGTCAGTTTTTGTGCTAGCTCGCCATCATTGGTAAGTAGCAAAACGCCTGAAGTGTTGCGGTCGAGTCGACCGACAGGATAAATTCTTTCTCTCGTCAATTTTCGAGTAAGATCCAGCACCGTTTTTCTTCCCTGTGGATCATCGGTTGTAGTAATGTAATCTTTGGGTTTGTTCAATAATATATACACCAGATTTTTTTGCAAAAAAATCTTTTTACCATTCACAATTATTTCATCTGCGGTTGATACTTTAAAGCCGGGTTCTGTTACCGGCTTGCCATTTACTTTTACTTGCCCTTTTTTTACAATCTCGGCTGCATCTCTGCGGGCGGCCACGCCTGCATGTGCAATAAATTTGTTTAGCGGCATTTGAGAGGATGCAGCTGATTTAGTGTTTGTCTTTACCGGTTTAATTTCTGAAAGTTGATCCGCTCTCTTTTTTATTTGTAAACGATTTCCGCCGCTGTTTTTTCCGGTATCAAAATTTTTCTTATCTGGAAATCGTTCATTGGAGTTGGCAGCATTTTTAAATTCGCCACCAGTCATTTGTCTGCTCGTGTTTGATTTTCTTCCTCTTTTTTCATCAAAGAAGTCTTCTCTTTCCTTTTTCCACTTTCTTTTTTCTTGCTTAAACTGCTCTTTCTTCGCAGCATTGCTTTTTTTGGGAGCAAACTGGGCAAACTGTTTAGGTAAACCGTTTTTTTTGGGGGAAGTCCTTTTGTTTCTCATGTGTTGATTGCTGTTTTACAACAGGTGAGACGCAAAGATAGGCATTAAAAAGCCCCGACCTTTTTTAATGATCGGGGCGTTCTCAAGGGTTTTATTTTCGATTATATTGTTGCAGGCTCAACAGGCTTTTTATCTTTCATTTTTTTGGATTCATGTTTCTTTCCTTCATGCAATTTTTTCAGCTGCTCTTCTGTCAATATAGATTTTGTATTTTCTTTTTGAGCTTTCATCAGTTTTTTCATTTCTTCTTTTCGTTGCTCTTCTGTCAGTGATTTATTTTCGTGAATGGCTTTCATTTTTGCAGCTGTTTCACTGCGGTTTTTTTCCATTTTAGCAGCCTGCTCATCAGTAAGCCCCAGGCGCAGTTTCATTTTTTCGGCACGGGCTTTATTATCAATTTCACGCATTTTTTTCTGATCGCTTTTTTGTTTTTCCAATTGCGCTTTTTGTTCGCTAGTTAGTATGCCATCCATTTTTGCTTTATTTTCTTTGTGCAGATTTTCCATACGACTTCTGTATTCTTTTACCGTGATGCCGTCATTTTTCTTTAACTCTTCCAATTGTTTTTGATAGTTTTCTCTTTGCGACTTAAATTGTTCTTTTTGTGCATCTGTCAGGTTAAGAGATTTCATGTCCATGCCGTGATGTCGTTTTCCCATTTCTTGTTTATGTTTTGGCTTGAAGCCTTCTCCACGTCTATCGGGAATGGTTTGCGCATTTATGGTTGTGGTAGTAATGGCTCCTAGGGAGAGAGCCAGCAATAATTTTTTCATGACTTTTATTTTTTGGGGCTTATAAAAATTGATTACAGGACTAAAGACCCAAAATGATTTATGAAGTTTAATGGGAAATAAGAAAAGTTTCGTAAAATATTGTTAATGGCTTTCTTTATTGGCCAATTGACCGCAGGCAGCATCAATATCTTTGCCGCGGCTTCGTCTGAGGCGTGCATTTACCCTGTTTTTTTCAAGATGACGCATAAAAGCTTCGGTTTTTTCTTCAGAGGGCTTCTCAAAGCGGGCAAAGTCAATGGGATTGTATTCTATGATATTAATCAGGTCGGCGGGTACCTGCCTGTATATTTTGGTTAGTTCATCTGCATCTTCAATAGAATCATTAAAGTTTTTAAAAAGAATGTATTCAAATGTGATTTCGTTTTTGGTTTGTTTATAGAAATAGTTCAATGCATCAATCAATGATTTTATATTATTGGTGTCATTAATCGGCATTATTTCGTGTCGCTTGGCGTCATTTGCTGCATGTAGCGATAAGGCCAGTTTGAATTTAACCTGATCGTCACCCAGTTGCTTTATTTGTTTTGCTACGCCGGCTGTAGATACGGTTATTCTTCTTGCACTTATAGCCAGCCCATCCGGTGCCGTTATACGTTCTATTGCTTTCAATACATTTTTATAATTCAACAACGGCTCACCCATTCCCATAAAAACGATATTGGTGAGTTTGTGATTATAAATGCGTTCGCTTTGTTGATTGATGAGAACTACTTCGTCATATATCTCATCAAAGTTGAGGTTACGCTTTCTGTCAATATAACCTGTAGCACAAAACTTACAGCTTAGCGAACAGCCAATTTGCGATGATACACAGGCCGTATATCTTTTTTCTGTTGGAATTAATACGCCTTCAACCAGGTGGCCATCAAAGGTTTTGAAGCCGGTTTTTACAGTCCCATCGGCGGAGTATTGCGTGCTGTTGACCGTTAATGCCGGAAATGAAAAAGTTTCACCCAGTTTTTGTCTCAGATCTTTGCTCAGGTTGGTCATATCGGCAAAACTCATGGCGTGTTTTTGCCAAAGCCATTCCCATACCTGTTTAGCTCTGAACTTTTTTTCGCCCAGTTCTTCAAAGTATTGTTCAATTTCTACAAGAGATAGTGTTCTGATATTTCTTATTTGGGCATTTTTCATTGTGCAAAGTTAAGCAGCTGCTATTGGCTTGGGTTGATTATTTTTGACCATAATTTTTATATGCAAGAAGTATTTATCATTGATGCAGTGCGAACACCCATTGGAAAATATGGTGGTGCACTTGCTTCCATAAGGCCTGATGATCTTTTGGCGCATGTTATCAAAGCATTGATACAAAGAAACCCCGGTGCAGATGTAAATGCTATTGAAGATGTAATAGCCGGTGCTGCTAATCAGGCAGGAGAAGATAATCGCAATGTGGCAAGAATGGCAGCGTTGCTGGCCGGTCTTCCCGTTTCGGTGGGAGGCGTAACGGTCAATCGCCTTTGCGCTTCGGGTTTGCAAAGCATAATGGATGCCACCCGTGCTATTCAATGTGGCGATGGTGATTTGATGATTGCCGGCGGAACTGAAAGTATGACCCGGGCTCCTTATGTAATTGGAAAAGCAACTGAAAGCTTTAATCGCAGCCAGGAAATGTTTGACACCACGATGGGCTGGCGTTTTATCAACAAGCAGTTGGCAGCCTTGCATCATCCTTATACTATGGGCGAAACTGCTGAGCATGTAGCAAAGCAATGGAATATAACCAGAGAAGAACAGGATGCATTTGCGCTCTGTTCTCAGCAAAAATATTTTAAAGCCAAAGCCGCTGGCAAATGGAAAGATGAAATAGTACCCATAGAAATAATATCCAAAGCTAAGACCAGTATTGTTGTTGATGATGAACATCCCAGGGAAACATCTTTGGAAAAATTGGCTTCTTTAAAACCTGCATTTATCAAAGACGGAACGGTGACAGCTGGCAATGCCTCGGGTATCAATGATGGCGCTGCTGCTTTATTGCTTGCCGGTGGTGATGCCGTTAAAAAGTTTTCGCTCAGGCCAATGGCAAAAGTTATATCAATGGCTATTGCCGGTGTTGATCCTGCTATAATGGGTATTGGCCCTGTACCTGCTACACAGAAAGCTCTGCAAAGAGCCGGACTTAAGGTCGACAATTTGGATTTGATTGAACTGAATGAGGCATTTGCTTCGCAAAGTATCGCCAGTATCAAAGACCTAGGGCTTGATGTAAGCAAGGTAAATGTAAATGGTGGCGCAATTGCGCTGGGTCATCCACTGGGTTGTAGCGGTGCCCGCATTTCAACAACCTTACTGCATGAAATGAAGAAAAGAAAATCACGTTTTGGATTGGCCACTATGTGTGTGGGAGTAGGGCAGGGTGCGGCTATGATTTTTGAAAATTTTTCTTGATTAAATTTTTTGCTATTCATTTGTTCCAAATCTATACAACAGCTTTTTCACCATTCTGTAATTGGCAATAATAGTGAGTACTGTTAATAATACAGCCAAAATAAATACTGAGATGTGCAGCATAGACGAAAGCTCGGGCCGGTCGTACATTACATATTTGTGAAAAAGAAATTGAAACAATTGCGTAAGTGCCAATGCTATGAAAACAATCATGAAATAAGCCGGAATAAACTGACCCGACATTTTTCTACTTAACCAGCCCGGCGAATAGCCCAGTGTGAGTAACAATTGCAGATTGTCTTTGCTACCTGCAATCATCAGTTGCAGATAAAATGAAAACAACATCAATGCCAGTACAACTACCATCAATCCAAAAATGCCAAGACCGGTTACCACTCCTTGCATAATCTGTTTGGCACGGCCAAATAGGGTTTTGTCTTTATTGATGCGATAATTTTTGCTGTCAATATATTTTAAAAAATCAGGATTGTTGGCGTCTTTAGTTTTTATATATAAACGGGAAACATTTGTAGCCAGGGCACCACCAAATTTTTCATTGGCCCAATCCAAAAAAGTCTTGGGAACCAAAAAAGAATTTAAACGATCGCTTTGCGCTACAATATTTCCTTTAAACTCAACCGGCATTTGGTTTCTGTCGTAGCAAATAATAGTGAATACAACTGTTGAAATTGTAGCATCAGATAATTGGGGTAAGCCATAGCCCGGCGCAAAGGCAGTGTTGTACAACTCAATAAAATCGGAAGATATAATCATGGGTACAGTAGCATCACCTTCACGCCAGTGAAAGCTATCGGGCAAAGTGTCGATAAAATCATTATCAATAGCTTCAATAAAAAAATCAGTTTGAAAATCAAACAAACTGCCGGCGCTCAGTTGTACACGAAAATTATTGGCTATTAAGGGAGCTACCGCTGTTACAAAAGGTTGTTTTTGCAGGTCTGCAATTTCGCCGGGTGCAAACATATTGAGAGCGGTTTTGCCCATGGTTTCGTTGGTAACAGACTTTCGTAAGGCGATATAATCAAAACCATTTTTACGGATAGCATTTTTTCGGGTAAGTTGTTTCAGATTAAAATACATCTGCACACAGCAAAACAATAGTAAAACGCCAATGCCCAATCCGGCAAATGAAAATAACCGGCTGCTGCGGTTGCCACCGCTTAGAATAAGTTGTTTTACTATTTTAAAAGATGCGCTCATTTATAAATGCAATAAACGGGTTTGTGGATAGGGATTAAAACGTTCTAAATCGGTAAACAAAATACAAGCGTTTCGTAAAGCGGATTCTTCGATTATTAACTCCATAGCTTTTACTGCATTGTCGTTGTCGAGGTGGCTGAATGGTTCATCCAATAGTAAAAAATCAAAGGGCTGCAATAATGCTCTGATAATGGCAATACGTTGCTGCTCGCCATAGCTGCATTGACCGCTGCGGGCTTGTAGTTTTGAGCTTATGCCCAGCCGCTCCGTCATTTCTTTTATTTTAATTTCATGATGAAAGGGCTGCAAATGATGTTTGATTAATAAATTTTCTTCAACGGTTTGATCGGGAAACAAACGCAAGTCCTGAAAAACAATACTCAGTTGAGTTGCTCTTAACTTGGCAAGTTGTTCTTGATTGAATGATTGCAGTAGTTGGTTTTCATAAGAAATATTGCCTTGATAAGTCTTTCGCATACCGTATAGAAAATGAATCAGCGAGGTTTTGCCGCTGCCCGAAGGGGCAACAATTTTTATAAACTCACCTTTTGAAAATACAAGATCCTTTCCCCAGATGTCTGATTGAGATTTTTTGCTTTCTTCAAAATAAGTTGGTAAAAGATTTTGAATGCGTAACTGCATAGGTCAAAAATAAACTTTATGTCTATATAATGATAGAATGTATTTACGAAGGGTGCATTTAAAATTGTAGGCTTCTTTGCATCTACAATTGGCAGCGTCAGCGTCCCCTCCACTGGAGGGGTGGAAGCAATTGCGAATAAGAAAAATTCAATTTGGGGTGGGTTTGGATATGCGACAATTTTAAACGCACCATTTCAGGAAAGCTTTTAAATGAATTGGATACTGGTTAAAAAAAACCGCAACCTCAAAGTAGGGCTGCGGTTGAGAGCATTACGAAACTGTTTCATCATTTAAGTTTTGGCGTATCTACCGGTACTACAGGCAATACATTGGCCGAGTCAACATTATTAAATTCTCTTTCGAAATTTCTTTCTTCCTTCATCTTTTCTGCTGCAGCCTTACTCAAAAAATTAAAAAGCTGTTTCAGACTATTGGTGTTTTTGTCTTTGAGGTTTATTTCAAAATGAGTAGTAGTGGCATTGTCTTTCATTTCGCCGCCATAGAAAATGACGTTTTCCCAGTTGTTGGTCAATGACAAAATCATTTTTTCTTCAGCCTTTGCAACACCTTCTGTGGTATCAGATTTTGCTATTGGAATGCCCGCAGCAATTTTTTGAAAATCTATAAACCCGCCCATAGGGTGTCCGGTTATTTGGGACGTAAGTGAATGTGAAGTTGTCGTATTGGCAGTTGCAAATGCATCAACAGTGGATTGTTGATTACCGAGTACAAACCAGTTGTCGGAAAATGCATATTTTATTTCTTGCATAGCCATTTTGCCGTCTTCTTCCTTGCTAAGTTCGCCTTTTACAACATCTATCAATTTTGTAAAAGCGGCTTTGTCTTTTACGGCAGTTGCAAAAAGGATATTGGCATCAGGCCCGGTTGACTTAAAGGTATGTGGTTCACCATCACCTATGTTGATGGTGGTTGATTTTTCTTTTACAGCAAAATCTGTAACGGCAATCATCATATCACCTTTGTTGGCAATTACAAAATCGTCTAACGATACGCCCAGCTTTGCGGTAAACATATTGAGCAATCCGTCCATGCCCATTAGCTTAAAAAATTCTTTTATGCCTTCGGGCGGGTAATTGATGGCCAACATACCTGCTACGTTTTCCGAGGGAATTTTATTGAGCATGGATGCGTCAAAATTTTTGGGCTGAAATTTTTTCATAAAGCCGGTAAGCTCTTTTCCATACCACGATTTTGAATTTATGGTTACTTTGCCGTTATCAAAACTCATTGCCATTCCGGTGGCATTGTCTTTTACAAATGAACCGGCTTTTGTCATTCCTAAAATTCCCATTTCTTTTGGAGCAAATGCATTACTGTTAATGAAGAAATGAATATCGCCTGCATCTTTCAATAAATTTGAAAACCGGGAATCGCTGCTTAAACTGGCCGATTTGCTTAATCCATAAATTCGCTTAGCATACTGCATCAGACTATCCGTATTAAGCGAAGGCATTTGTGCTTCATCGTCGTAGCTAAATTTATTGAACGATCCGGGTGCAGGAGTAGTGCCCACGAGCAAAAAATGATCTTGGGTCCAGGTCAGGCAAATTTCATCATCACCGGCATAGTTGATGTTGCCCGATTTTGAAATCTTTTTATCCTTTGCCAGTTCACTGATATTGGTTTCAAATTTTTTAGGTTCCTTTAGTTTGCCCTGAAAAACGGTATAACCATAATTCCCTTTAATCTCATAGAAAATATAAATATCGCTGCCAAGATCAATACCCAGATTTTCTGGATTATCCAAAATACTTTTTTGAGCAGGAGTCAGATCCTTGTCAGTAATCTCGGTTTCAAAAATCTTGTACAGCTCACTGCCTTTAATGTCATTCCAGCTTAGTTTGTTGCCCAATGATGTGGCATTGAATTTTACAGCTACAGATGCGTCTTTGGGAATTAGTAAAGTGGCCTTATTCTTTCCGCCACAGCTAATGAGGATGAGTGATGCGATAGCAATTAAGCTAATGTAGTTCCGGTTCATATTTAGAAATTTTAATAGCGATTTTGATTTACAGGCAGCAAAATTACTATGCATGGATTGTATTGCTCAAATCAGTCTGTTATTATTAATAAAAAATTAGATAAAATAACCCTCTAATTCGGATTGATGTATGGTTTCCTGCTTGCCTGTTTTCAGGTTTTTGATATTACAGATTTGTTCTTTCACTTCTTTTTCACCGATGATCACCACATAAGGAATGTTTTTCTTTTCGGCGTATTTAAACTGTTTGTCAAATTTTGAATTTTCATGATACAGCTCGCATCGCACACCTTTGTTTCTTAATTGCTGGATCAATTCAAAAGCAGTTTTACTCTCCTTTTCACCAAGATTAAAAAACAATACTTGTGTGCTTATATTAATATTTTCAGGAAATAATTGCAGCTCTTCTAATACATCATATATTCTATCAACACCAAATGAGATGCCCACGCCTGGAATATGGGGTACGCCAAACAGACCGGTAAGATCATCATACCGGCCTCCACCTCCTATGCTTCCCATTTTTACAGCAGCAGGTGCTTTGGCTTCGAAAATTGTACCGGTGTAATAATTAAGCCCCCGGGCCAGCGTAGGATCCAGTTCAATATTCACTGATTTTAATGAGTCGTTTTCTAACAATGCTTTTAAATCAAGGATACCCGATTTGCCCGTATCTACAGTGCCTACCAAAGATTCAAGTTGCGTAATTCTTTCTTTATTGGAGCCTGAAATGTTTAAGTAAGTATTGATGATGTTTAATTGTTCATTATGAAAACCGCTATTTTGCAATGCTGCCAATACTTTTTCTATTCCGATTTTATCCAGTTTGTCTATCGCTATTGCTATTTCAGAAACTTTATCAGCACCGCCACATAAAGTAGCAAGTGCAGAGAGAATTTTTCGGTTGTTTATTTTTAAACTATAATCTTTTAATCCAAGATAGATGAATACCTGATGATAAATTAAAATCAGCTCTATCTCATTCAATAAGGAATGGCTGCCTACCACATCTGCATCGCATTGATAAAACTCACGATAGCGTCCTTTTTGAGGCCTGTCGGCACGCCACACAGGTTGTAGCTGATAGCGTTTATATGGAAAACTAAGTTGCTGATGATTCATGGCGACAAAACGTGCAAAAGGGATTGTCAAATCGTATTTTAAGGCCCTTTCGGTTATGCCTTTTGAATTTTTTCCAGATAAAATGTTTTCAAAATCGGCTCGTATTTGTGTTTCCTTGTCTTTATTATCAAGCCCGTTGTTAAGTATTTTAAAAATCAGTTTGTCGCCTTCATCTCCATATTTACCCATTAAAGTATCTAAGTTTTCCATTGCCGGAGTTTCTAATGGCTGAAAACCATAAAGCTCAAATACAAGCTTGATTGTATGGAAAATAAAATTTCTTTTCCGAACGATTTCCGGACCAAAATCTCTGGTTCCCTGTGGCAGTGATGGCTTTGTCATGAATTTTATAAATGTACGGTACTTAGTTGTTTTTGGTGTGTTGCATATTTTATTACAATTGCTTCACATGCTTTCTCAATTATTTCAAAAACTTCTTGATAACCGGCTTCCGGCCCATACCAGGGGTCAGTTACATCAAGATTGCATCCCGGTTTTATTTCATTGAGCAAAAGCGCTGTTTTAGATGCATCAAATTTGTTTTTGCCAATCTGCTTCATTTCATGCAACACATCAGAAGCCATTGCATAAATTTTATCATATTGTTCAAAGTCGGATGCAATAAAATTTCTGGCTCTTTGGTGGCTGATGTCTATTCCATGTTGTGAAGCAATTTTTTGTGAAAACCGATGTGGTGCTTCGCCAGTATGAAAGCCATTGGTACCGGCACTATCCACAGTCCAGTCCAGTCCGTTTTTTTTTATTTTTTCACGCAAAATACCTTCGGCCAGCGGACTGCGGCAAATGTTGCCCAAACAAACCATTAATATCTTCATTACGCAAAGATAACCGGTCTTTACTATGACTGAAATTCCAAGATATGGATTTAGGAAATAAAAGCATCTTTATAAGCGGTAGATATAATTGATGGGATAAAATAAAATTTGTCTATTTTCCCGTTTCAGAATTGAAAGAATATGTTGGAAGAATATGAAAGGAAAAGAAAGAAGCAGGTAAACCTGATGCGCTCCATGATGGACTACACCATGGGGCTGATTATAATACTGATTGGTGTTTTCTTTTTCTTTTTAAGAACAAAAGACATAAGCGTCAATCAGTATCTGGGAAAACCCGATACACTTGATAAGGTGTTGGGTGTGATGTGTCTTTTGTATGGTTCCTGGCGTATTTACCGGGGCTATCAGAAAAAGTATTTTAAATGAAAGTAAAGAGGAAATTAAATACCGGGATTGTTTTTGTTCTGTTGATTTCTTTTGTGTTGATGAATAGTTGCAAGTCAAAAAATGGAAATCAAAATTCCAGGAAGGATACACCCTGGCAGGGCACTATCAACATCAGTGCCGATGAGTCGTTCAAGCCGGTTGTTGATGAGTTGGTAAAAGTATATGAATCAAACAGGCCAAAAACAAAGATTAATGTACAGTACAAACCCGAAGCAGCTTGTTTTCAAGATTTTTTTGTGGACAGTATTCGCTTGATAATAGCCACCCGCCGCTACAATGAAGCAGAAAAAGAACAGATGTCCGATTCGTTAAATGTGGCACCCTCATCGCTGGTAGTAGCAAGAGATGCGATTGCTGTCATAGTAAATCCATCATCGCCGGATTCGCTATTTACAATAAAAGACCTCAAAGAAATTCTTACCGGAAAGTTTAAGAAAAAATTAATACCTGTATTTGATGGCGTAAAAGCAACCAGTACCGTACGTTTTATCATCGACTCTTTGTTGAAAGGTGATTCGTTGACAAGCGATGCTATGGCAGCAAGAAGCAGTACCGGAGTGATTGATTATATTGCGAAGACACCGGGTGCAATTGGATTTATAGGAATTAGCTGGATTGGCAACCATGAAGATCCCAACCAGTTGAGTTATTTGAAAGAGGTAAGAATGGCTGGAATTGAAAGTCATTATGTTCCAGGTCAGTATGTAAAAGCCTATCAGGAAAACATCTATTCCAAAAACTATCCATTGGTACGGGATTTGGTTTATACACTGAAGGAAAATTATCAGGGACTTGGGTTTGGCTTTGCAACGTTTATGAGTGGAGAAATAGGACAATTAATTTTCAGGCGGGCATATTTGGTGCCACAGATATTAAGAAATTTCGGCATAAGGCCGGCGAATATTAAAGAATGAAATGTGATTTATTATTTTTCTTTCTTGGCATAAAGCGGAATTGAAATTATTAAGTAGCATTTTTTTTAGACAAATAAGAATAAAGATGAAAAAAAGTATATTTACAACCCCAAAAGTGAAAAGTAAAATGAAGAAGACCTCCTTTACCATTGCTACTGCCTTTTTGTTGATTGCAGGAGGGCTAAAAGCACAAAGTATTCAGGAAGGTATGAACCACCTGTATGCAGGCAGAATTAAAAGTGCACAAACTGTATTTGAAAAAATGTTGGCTGCTAATCCAAACAACATTGAAGCGTTATATTGGATGGGTCAATCTTATCTGGAGTCAGATGAAATTATGAGTGCACGCATAGCTGCTGCAAAGCAATTGTATGAAAAAGCCATGCACACTACCAATAGTGCACCATTAATACAAGTAGGGCTTGGACATATTGACTTATTGGAAAAAAAGGTAAGTGAAGCCCGTCAGCATTTTGAAACTGCATTGACGATGACAAGGCACAATAAAAAGGGCGACAATCCTGAAATTGAAACTACCATTGGACGTGCAATTGTTGACAGTAAAGATGGTGATTACAGTTATGCTGTCAGATTGCTTGAAGACGCATCAGTAAAAGATCCAAAAAATACAGAAACATTGTTGCAACTGGGCAATGCCTATCGCAAAGCAGGCGAAGGAAAAGGAGGAGGCCCTGCCTATACTGCTTATAATAAAGCATTACAGGTAAACCCCAATTTTGCACCAGCCAGTTTTCGTTTGTCAAAGTTATTTGAATCTCAAAAAAACTGGGAGTTGGTATTACAATATCTTAATGATGCAGTAACTAAAGACCCCAATTTTACAAACGCTTATTACGAACTTTTCTATTACTATTTTTTCCGACAAAAATATGCTGAAGCGCAAGCTCAACTTGAAAAATATATCCGAAGCAAGGGAACAGAAGTAGATGTGCAGGATCAGTATTTGTATGCTCAGCTTTGCTGGGCGCAAAAAGATTTCGTTTGTGCAATTGGAAAAGGAGAGTCGGTAGTTTCTGCATTGGGTGATAAAACTAAACCAAAAGTCTATCGCTTATTGGCAGATGCGTATTTCCAAAACGGGGATATTGCCAATGCAAAAAAATACAGCGATTTATTTTTCCTGAAAAAAAATCCTGAAGATTATTCTTCTTATGATTATGAGCTTAGAGCTAAACTACTTACTAAAACCGGTGGTACACCTGACGAAATTTTCAATAACTATGTAGAAGGTGCACGACTGGATACGGTACTTTCCTCAAGAATTGAGTTTTTGGATAAAGCTGCAAACTATTTTAAAGAACAAAAATTGCGGGAAAAAGAAGCTCAAATTCTTCAGAAAATAATTGAACTGAAAGCGAAACCCACTATTAATGACTATTTTGATTTGACAACAGCTTATTATTTTGGCCAGGATTATGCAAAGTCCAGAGAGGCTGCTATTATTATGAGAGACAAATGGCCCACACAGGTTTATGGTTACGATTGGGTTTATAATAATAGCCGACTGATAGATACATTGAAAAAAGATAGTATTGCTGTGCCTGATGCTATTAAACTTTATGATTTTGCAGTTACCGATACCACAAAGTATAAAAAGCAAATTGTGAGTGCTGCCAGTTTCCTTGCCATCTATTATGCAAACGATGCAAAAGATAAAACAAAAGCAATTGAGTATTTAAAAAAATGGCAGGCCGCTGATGCCGAAAACTATGACAATATTCAAAAGAATATTGATATTTTGGAGAAAAGCCCTGTACCCAAACAAACCGGCACAAAACCTCCCGCTAAGACTACAAAGCCTCCGGCAACAAAACCTGTAAGTAAAGCTGTAAAGTCAAGCTCAAAATCAAAACAGATAATTGCAAAAAAATAAGATGAGTAAGAGATAAATTACGACACAAGCCCTTGCACAACAATGCAAGGGCTTGTTTTTGTTCAGGTATTTTCAACTTGCTGCCTTATTTTTGCCACAAGAGTAGATTATGTTTCATTTGTTGCAAATTGATCCGGATAATTTAACGGCGGGTTCCTATTTACCGGTTGGTTTACAGGTACTCATCGCCGTAGGACTTGTTGTTTTTCTAACCGTAGTAACACATTTGCTGGGGCCAAAAAGAAGAACCTCAGATAAACTTCAAAATTTTTCAAGCGGAATAGAAAGCCATGGAGACGCCCGACAGCCAATGGCCATTAAATATTTTCTGACTGCCATTCTCTTTGTTTTATTTGATGTGGAAGTCATCTTCTTTTATCCTTATGCTGTGAATTTTAAAGATCTGGGATGGCCTGCCTTTTGGGCAGTAGTGATGTTTGTAGGCTTTTTCCTCTGTGGCTTTATTTATATTATTAAAAAGAAGGCGCTGCAGTGGGAAGATTAAACTATTGGAGATTTTATGTTATGATAAATCTCCTGCTATTTTTTTTGTAACTCCAAATTTGAAATTATGCCTCGTCAGGTATCATATAATTTAATAAAAAAAATTCCGGAAACGGATATCAGCATTGTTGATATGCCCGATGGCCACATGGGCGAGGGATTTTTTGCAACATCACTAAATAAGGTAATTGGGCTTGCCAGAAAAAATTCACTTTGGCCCTTGCCTTTCGCTACTTCTTGTTGCGGCATTGAGTTTATGGCTACCATGGGTTCACATTACGATTTGGCAAGATTTGGTTCCGAAAGAGTAGGCTTCAGCCCACGACAGTGCGACCTGTTGATGGTAATGGGCACTATTGCCAAAAAAATGGGTCCGGTCTTAAAACAAGTATATCTACAAATGGCAGAGCCACGCTGGGTAATGGCTGTAGGAGCATGTGCTAGTAGTGGCGGAATTTTTGATACTTACAGTGTATTGCAAGGGATTGACCAAATCATTCCGGTAGATGTTTATGTGCCTGGATGCGCACCCCGACCCGAAGCAATACTGGACGGATTGATGCGGGTGCAGGATCTGGTTGGCAAAGAAAGTTTAAGAAGAAGAAACAGTCCGCAGTACAAAGCACTGCTGGATAGTTATGGCATACAATAAATCCATAAGTTGACAAATGAATTTGACAAACGAAACGATACAGGCAAGACTTATAGAGAAATTTGGCGACCAGCTTTCAAAATTTGAAACCACTTATGGTATGCTGAGTTTTGAGGCTCCTAAAGAAATAAACTTGAAAGTGCTCAACTTTCTTTATGATGATGAAGCATTAAAATTCCGTTTTCTTACTGATATTACCGGCATTCACTATCCCGATCATAAAGGAAAGGAACTGGCGGTAGTTTACCATTTACACAATATGGTTGACAATGTCCGAATCAGGTTCAAAGTATTTACTGATATCAACACACCTGATGTGTACACCGCTACCGGATTATTTTCTGCAGCCAATTGGATGGAAAGAGAAACCTATGATTTTTTAGGACTGAATTTTGTGGGACATCCCCATTTGAAGAGAATATTGAATGTAGAAGAAATGGATTATTTCCCTTTGAGAAAAGAATTTCCGTTAGAAGATCAAACAAGAATTGATAAAGACGACGAAATGTTTGGCAGAGGATAAACAGTTTATTAATCATGTCAGAACAACACATCAAACTACCCGAGGGTTCAATAGAAAAAACCACCACCACGCTCAACCTGGGGCCTACACACCCGGCTACACATGGCGTGATGCAAAATATTTTGGAACTGGATGGAGAAAGAATCGTTTCTGCCGACCAAACCATTGGGTATATACACCGGGCCTTTGAAAAACTGGCTGAAAGAAGACCACTATATCAAATAACGACATTAACAGACAGGCTAAATTATTGTTCGGCTCCCATCAACAACATGGGATGGCACCTTACCTGCGAAAAATTATTGGGACTCAAGATTCCCAAAAGAGTGGATTATCTCCGAGTTATCATTATGGAGTTGTCACGTATTTCCGATCATTTAATATGCAACTCTATTGTAGGTGTGGATGCAGGTGCTTATACCGGATTTTTATATGTAATGCAGTATCGTGAGCTGATATATGAAATCTATGAAGAGGTATGTGGTGCAAGACTTACAACCAATATTGGCCGCATCGGCGGGTTTGAAAGAAACTTCAATGACATTGCATTTCAAAAACTAGAAAAATTTTTGAAAGAATACCCCAAAGTGTTGAAAGAGTTTGAAAATCTTTTTCAACGCAATCGCATTTTTATGGATCGTACTAAGGGAACCGGAGCCATCAGTGCCGAAAGGGCTTTGAACTATGGATTTACCGGGCCCAACCTCAGAGCAGCCGGTATAGATTATGATGTGCGGGTACATACACCTTACAGTTCTTATGAAGATTTTCAGTTTAATATACCCATAGGTACTACCGGCGACAACTATGATCGATGGCTGGTACGCAATCAGGAAATGTGGCAGAGCCTGAGTATAATAGAGCAGGCGTATCAAAGAGTTCAGGAATTTAAAGGAGCCGAAGCCGAGGTTTATCATGCGGATGCTCCTGAATATTATCTTCCCAAAAAAGAAGATGTTTATACCAAAATGGAAGAGTTGATCTGGCATTTCAAAATAGTAATGGGTGAAACACAGATTCCGGTGGGCGAAGTTTATAACTGTGTAGAAGGGGGCAATGGTGAGTTGGGTTATTATTTAATCAGCGATGGCGGTCGCACTCCTTATCGTTTGCATTTTCGTCGTCCCTGCTTTGTGTATTATCAGGCATTTGAAGAATTAGTAAAAGGCTCAATGCTGAGTGACGCCATTATGACGATGAGTTCATTAAACCTGATCGCAGGAGAATTGGATGCGTAATGAGAAAAAAAAATTGTGACTAACCAGTTAAATGAAATGAATAAGGTAATGCTACAGTTTTCAGATAAAACCATGCAAGAAGTACAAAGGATAATTAATTTTTATCCTGAAGGAAAGCAGAAAAGTGCTTTGATACCCGTATTGCATCTGGCACAACAGGAATTTGGCGGCTGGCTCAGTACCGAAACAATGGATTATGTAGCATCCTTGTTAAACCTTTCTCCTATTGAGGTATATGAAGTGGCCACGTTTTACAGTATGTACAATCTAAAACCGGTGGGCAAATACATGTTCGAAGTATGCCAAACCGGTCCTTGTATGATAAATGGAAGTGATGAAATAGTACAATACATTTATGACAAACTGGGCATCAAACCCGGCGAAACAACGGCAGATGGTATGTTTACTTTAAAAACAGTAGAATGTCTGGGTGCCTGTGGTTATGCTCCCATGATGCAATTGGGGAAAAACTATAAAGAACATTTGACCAAAGAAAAAATTGATGCGATAGTTGAGTCTTGTAAATCGTTGCAGGCGCAAAAAAACTAAACATGAAAAAAAGTATTGTAATATTTTTTTTGTTAGCCAGCAATGTTATTTGTGCCCAGACAAAGCGCACAAATAAAATTGTTTCAAAGTCAAAGCAGTTGATACAGGTTATTTTTGAAACAAAAGATAGTGCCATGCTTGAAGATTTGTTTGCACCACTTATGATTCATCAGGCAGGAAATGGAAAAGTTGAACAAAGGCAGGAAGCGATTAGCCATATTGTAAATAATCCTGCATCATACCTACAGGCCGATATGACTAAAGGATATGGAGTTTCAAAAAGTATGGATTCAACGCTAGTGAAATATTTTTTTAAAGGGAATGAGGTGAAACCAAGTGGAAGTGCTGAGATTTATACTGTAAACTTGACAATGGTTTGGCACAAGGTAAAGAAAGATTATAAATTATTCAGACTAGAAACTTTAAGGATTGAATAAATTGAAAAAGCTCTTTGTTTTTATTTTTTTTGTTTCGGGGTTTAACGCTTATTCTCAAATCCCTGACATAAAGTTGAATTCAGCTTTTTATTCATTTCATCACGCACTAGTATCAGTTGATACAGTCATAATAAAAAAAATGGCTGATGATGATTTAATGTATGGCCATAGCAATGGATGGGTTGAAACAAAATCAGATATTTTGAAAAACCTGAGTTCCGGCTATTTAAAATATTTTGGAATAAAAGCAGACAGTATTGAAATAAAAAGGAAAAGAAATGTAGCGGCAGTGCGGTTTGTAGGAGATTTTAAAGTATCGTTGAAGGGAGGAGAAACAATAACATTTCACCTAAAAGTTTTGGAGTTATGGGTGAAAAAGAAAAGAAACTGGAAATTGTTTGCCAGGCAGGCAGTAAAATAAAACTTTTTTCCCCTTAAGGGGATTGAGAATTATGGGAAGAAAATTATTATTAGAAAAGGCACACGTTGAAAACATCAGGCTTTATGATGTGTATCGCCGCGAAGGAGGCTACCGCAGTGTAGAGAAGGCTTTGAAAACCCTAAGTCCCGATCAGGTAACAGAAGAAGTAAAGAAAAGTGGACTACGTGGCCGTGGTGGCGCAGGCTTTCCTACGGGAATGAAATGGAGCTTTTTGGCAAAACCGGAAGGTGTGCCCCGTTATCTGGTAGTGAATGCAGATGAAAGCGAACCCGGAACATTTAAGGACAGATATTTGATGGAGTTTATTCCGCATCTGCTCATTGAAGGAATGATTACCGCTTCTTATGCATTAGGGTCCAATCGCTCATATATTTATATCAGAGGGGAATATGCATGGATTGTAGATATTCTGGAACAGGCTATATCAGAAGCAAAAAACAATGGTTGGCTTGGAAAAAATATTTTGGGAACTGGATTCGATTGTGAAATATATGTACAACGTGGTGCAGGTGCTTATATCTGTGGAGAGGAAACCGCATTGCTGGAATCGCTGGAAGGCAAAAGAGGTAATCCGAGAATAAAACCACCATTCCCTGCTGTAAAAGGATTGTGGGGATGCCCAACGGTTGTAAACAACGTAGAGACCATTGCTGCCGTAGTGCCCATTATCAATGAAGGGGGAGAGGAGTATGCAAAAATTGGAATTGGAAAATCTACCGGTACAAAATTGATTTCTGCTTGTGGCAACATAAAGAATCAGGGTGTGTATGAAATTGATATGACTATTTCGGTTGAGGAATTTATTTATAGCGATGAATACTGTGGCGGCATAGCCAATGGCCGAAAACTAAAGGCTTGCATACCCGGGGGATCATCAGTTCCCATATTGCCTGCCAATCTGCTGCTTTCAACCGCCAAAGGTGAAAAAAGAATGATGACTTATGAAAGTCTTTCCGATGGCGGATTTGCAACCGGCTCTATGATGGGCTCTGGCGGTTTTATTGTACTTGACGACAGGCAATGTGTAGTAAAACATACTTACACGCTGGCAAGGTTTTATCGACACGAAAGTTGTGGTCAATGCTCGCCTTGCAGAGAAGGGACCGGATGGATGGAAAAAATTTTGTGGAATATTGAGAACGGAAAAGGGAAAAAGAGTGATATAGATTTATTGTGGGATGTACAGCGAAAAATAGAAGGCAATACCATTTGCCCGTTGGGCGATGCGGCGGCATGGCCGGTAGCGGCAGCCATCAGGCACTTTAGAGACGAATTTGAATGGCATGTACAAAACCCACAAGAATGTTTAACCAAAAACTACGGTTTGGCAAATTATGCAGCACCGCTGGCGTTATAAAAAAATGTTCAAACCTGGTTTGAAGGCTTTTAAAACATTAATTGTTTTGAATATTGCAGTTATTACATACGGACAAACCAGTAATACTTTTTATTCAGATAAAAAGAAAGGACAGATTTATGTTTCATGGGGATGGAACCGTGGGTTTTATTCCAAAAGCAATATTCACCTGCGTGGTGCAGATTATGATTTTACACTTTACAAAGTAAAAGCACACGACCGACCCACACCTTTCAGTTATCACAATTATTTAAAGTTTAATCGACTTACCATTCCACAAACCAACTTCCGGCTGGGTTATTTTATAAAAGATAATATTGCCGTATCGCTGGGTTTTGATCACATGAAATATGTAATGGATCAAGATCAGGTAGTAAATATGAAAGGTACTATTGATCATCCGGGATTATACAAAGGCGTTTATAATGGTGATAAAACTTTGACATCCGATTTCCTTAGGTTTGAGCATACCAATGGATTAAACTATATAAATATTGAAGGAGAACAATTTGCCAAACTATATCACAGCAAGAGCAATAAATTAATCGTTAGCTGGTTTAAAGGTGCAGGTATTGGATTTTTATTTCCTCGTTCAGATGTGAAGTTGATGGATTATGACCGAAACGATGAGTTTCATGTTGCGGGATATGGAATAAACCTGACCGCGGGGCTGCAATCAACTTTTTTCAAACATTTTTTTATTAAAATTGAAAACAAATGCGGATTTATCAATATGCCCGATATCAATCTGCATAAAAAAGGAATATTTGGAAGAGGCAAGCAATCCTTCTGGTTTGATGAACTGGATGGTATGATAGGTGGCAGTTTTTCATTTGGGCATAAGAAGAAAACAAAGAAGAATATTGAAAATTACAATAAGTAATGGCAGAAGAAATAAAGAAAGAAGCACCGGCAAATTTTAAAGTAACTATCGACAACATTACAGTTGAGGTAGCGCCGGGCACCACTATATTAAATGCGGCAAGGCAAATAGGAGGAGATGTAACACCACCTGCCATGTGCTATTATAGCAAATTGAAGGACAGCGGAGGTAAATGCCGTACCTGTCTGGTTGAAGTTGCAGCAGGTTCTACCGCCGATCCCAGACCCATGCCAAAACTGGTGGCCAGTTGCCGTACAACGGTAATGGATGGTATGGTAGTAAAAAATATAACCAGTGAAAGAGTACTGGACGCAAGAAAAGGAGTGGTAGAGTTTTTATTAATTAATCACCCACTCGATTGTCCCATTTGCGATCAGGCAGGTGAATGTTATCTACAAGATTTAAGTTATGAACATGGCACCGAAGGCTCTCGTTATGAGTTTAAGAAAAGAGTATTTGTAAAAGAAGATATTGGGCCTTACATACAATTGCACATGACGCGTTGCATACTATGTTATCGTTGTGTTTTTGTGGCTGATCAAATTACTGATAACCGCATACACGGCGTACTTGACCGGGGCGACCATGCTGAAATATCAACGCACATTTCCAAAGCAATAGATAATGATTTTAGCGGCAATATGATTGATGTATGCCCGGTGGGTGCACTTACCGATAAAACTTTCCGGTTTAAAAACCGGGTATGGTTTACCAAGCCGGTAGATGCTCATCGCGATTGTGATAAATGTTGTGGTAAAGTAACGCTTTGGCAACGGGGCAATGATGTAATGCGTGTAACCAGCCGCAAAGATGAATGGGGCGAAGTGCAGAGCTATGATGGAAAACCCGGATGGATTTGCAATACCTGTCGTTTTGATAAAAAGAAAACCAGCGACTGGATTATAGAAGGGCCTACCAACATTAACCGACATTCTGTTATTTCGCAGGGCCACTATCTGGGTTTGAAAATGCCAAAAGAAACTTTGCCCGAAGTAATGGGTGGCCGCAATCCGAAATTATTGATGGACATCAATAAAGTGAGTGAAGTAAATAGTGTGGAACTAGCATCATTGCCGGGGCCGGCTACAAGTAAAAATTTTGAAAAGAAAGAACATTAAAAACGACACATGTACTTTTTGACTATAGATTGGTGGTTTATTATTGGTAAAGCAATTTTGATTGCTGCTATCATCGGGCTTTCATTTTTTATTGCCATGTACACTACTTATGCAGAGCGTAAAGTAGCAGCCTGGTTGCAGGATCGTCGTGGACCCAACCGGGCAGGCCCCTTTGGTATTTTACAACCACTGGCCGATGGCGGAAAACTTTTTTTCAAAGAAGAAATTATCCCTCTAGCATCCAACCGGTTGCTATTTGTATTGGGTCCGGCACTGGCCATGGTTACCGCATTAGTCACCAGTTCGGTAATACCTTGGGCAGCACCATTTGTTACTAAGGGTGGCGAAGTATTTCCTATGCAGGTGGCAGATGTGGATATGGGAATTCTGCTGGTGTTTAGTATCGTAAGTGTGGGTGTATATGGAATTATGATAGGAGGCTGGGCTTCCAACAATAAGTTTTCTTTGCTGGCTGCCATACGGGGTGCATCACAAATGGTTTCTTACGAGTTGCCAATGGGGCTTGCATTAATCGCTGTATTATTTGTGACGGGCTCACTCAAAATGAGTGCAATCGTAGGCTATCAAATAGAAAACGGATGGAATGTGTTATTTCAGCCATTAGGGTTCATCATATTTTTTGTATGCGCCCTGGCAGAGTGTAATCGTACTCCTTTTGATCTACCCGAAGCGGAAAATGAACTCAACTTTGGTTATCATCAGGAATACTCATCTATGAAACTGGGTTTTTATCTTTTTGCAGAGTATATCAATATGTTTATCAGTAGCGCCATTATGGCTACTTTATATTTTGGCGGTTATGATATTCCATTTGTAAATGAAGCATCGTGGGGGTTGAGTTCTTTTTGGATGACTTTTATCAGCTTTAGTGTGCTGATGGCAAAAATTTCGTTTTTCATATTTGTGTTTTTATGGATCAGGTGGACCATTCCACGTTTCAGGTACGATCAGTTAATGAATCTGGGATGGAAAAAACTCATTCCATTGGCATTGGTAAATATGTTGATAACAGCAGCAGTAATTTTGTATTTGAAAAAATAAACCGAAGGCAGATATATTTGCAAACTTTAACATGAGTGAAAAATTAACAAACAGGGCTGTGGCGGTAGATAGAAAACCCATGACGTTCTTAGAGAGTATTTATCTCTGGAACATCATGAAAGGTATGGGCATTACAATCAGCCATTTGTTTAAGAAAAAACCCACTATCAATTTTCCCGAACAAACCCGTAGTTTTTCAAAAGTTTTCAGAGGGTTGCATGTACTCAATCGAGATGCTGAAGGAAGAGAAAATTGTACAGCATGTGGCCTTTGTGCCGTTGCATGTCCTGCAGAAGCGATTACGATGGAAGCAGCGGAAAGATTGCCGGGAGAAGAAGATTTATATCGGGAAGAAAAATATGCGGCTAAGTATGAGATAAATATGCTGCGCTGTATTTTTTGCGGTTTGTGTGAAGAGGCTTGTCCAAAAGATGCGATTTATTTATCACAAACTTTTGCTCCGGCCAATTATGGACGCAAAGGATTTATTTATAAAAAAGAAGAGTTGTTGATCCCTCATCCCATAAATGAAAAGGAAGCTTATGAAAAAGCAGTGGGAGACAGAGCAACAAAAAAATAAAAAGAATTAACGGCTTAAGAGAATGGGTGTAACACAAATACTTTTCTGGTTTCTGTCGGTAGTTGCCATTTTTAGCGCTTTAATGGTAGTAACCGCAAAAAACCCTGTCTATAGTGTACTATGGCTGATCGCTACTTTTTTTGCTATCTCCGGC
>ERZ724526.64-NODE-64-length-52650-cov-4.982603_pt1 | contig 52650 bp, 42 predicted proteins | sample MGYA00376059_ERZ724526 | MGnify/ENA primary metagenome ERZ724526 (study PRJEB28724, sample SAMN07190883) | activated sludge metagenome | isolation source: activated sludge of sewage treatment plant in Hong Hong | place: Hong Kong | collected 2016-03-17 ...
AGATTACCTCCACCATAGGTTGCCAAATTAATTATTCTTTGTGCTGCACTTTTATATTTTTCACCGCCCCTTTCATTTGTATAAAGCTAACCCGAAACAAAGAAGAAGTCGTAACAAATACCGTGGAGAGCAATGCCCAATAATAACATAAAACTCAATTCTCCGGCATTGCCAAATGCAAACAGCAAATAGCGAACAGCCCAGGCCAGCATGCCTACCAGAATGGTTTTCTTAAAACCAAATTTTTTGAAAAACACCGGAAGGGCTAATAAGAACAGTACTTCTGAAGCCTGCCCTATTGTCATTTTTCCGGTTGGATTTTCCATACCACTCGCAGTTAAAAATGGATTGGCCAATTGATAATAAAAAGCAAGCGGAATACAAATGAGAACGGATGCGATAAAAAAGATTTCAAAATTTTTATCTTTTAAAAGTTTTAAGGCATCCAGCCCAATGATTTGAGAGATACTTATTTTACTGTCGGTAGATTTTACAGGCGGTGTTTTAGGTAATGTAAAACTCATGAAGCCGAGAACCAAAGCGGCAATACCTGAAAGCAGGAAAGTGTTTTTTAAGAAACCTTGTGCAATTCCATCTTTTGAATCCCAGTGAAAAATATAGCTGATAAGCAGTCCGGCAACAATCCAGCCCAGTGTGCCAAAAACCCTGATGGCGGGAAATTCTTTTTCGGGATCTTTCATTTGCTTAAAAGAAACAGAGTTGACAAGTGCCAGGGTGGGCATATAAAGAATCATATAGCCTAATGCATATGGAAAAAATACTGATGCATTTTCTGAGCTATACATCATATACATAAGGCCGGCGCCGGCAATATGTAAAACACCTAAAATTTTTTCGGCATTGAAATAACGATCGGCAATCAAACCAATAATAAAAGGAGAAAGTATAGCGCCCCACGATTGGGTTGAAAAAATATTTCCGATTTGTGCACCGTTCGCACCCAGATTGCTTCCCAGAAATGTACCCAGGGTTACAAACCAACCGCCCCAAATAAAAAACTCCAAAAACATCATAATGGACAATTGTATTCTTGTGGTCTGATTCATAATGGCTCAAATTTTTTTATTAATAGCAGCAAATTTCGGTTGGCTAAATGTAGTATATTTAATATTACAATTATGTTTGTATCTCATAGAAATATTCAGTACTAATTTTTCAATCGTTTGCAATCATGAGTCGGAAATTAAGAATGGGTATGATAGGTGGTGGGCTAGATGCCTTTATAGGCGCAGTGCATCGTATGGCTGCTGCATTAGATGGACAAATTGAACTGGTGTGCGGCGCATTTAGCAGCAAACCTGAAAAATCTAAACAAGCCGGTGCATCACTTTTATTAAATCCTGCAAGAGTTTATGAGTCATTCTCTGAAATGATAAAAAAGGAAAAAGCATTGCCTGATGATGAAAGAATGGATTTTGTAAGTATCGTTACGCCCAATCATTTGCATTTTGAACCGGCAAAGCTGGCACTTGAAAATGGTTTCCATGTAGTGCTGGACAAGCCAGCTACTTTTAATCTACTTGAAGCAAAGCAACTGGCTGAAATCGTATCGGCCACCGGAAAATATCTTTGTCTTACGCATACTTACACAGGCTATCCCATGATCAAGGAAGCCAGGCAACAGATAAGAAGTGGAAAATTTGGAATCATTCGAAAAGTTTTTGTTGAGTATCCTCAGGGTTGGTTAAGTACATTTTTAGAAGGAGGAAATCAAAAACAGGCATCCTGGCGAACTGATCCGGCTAAACGCGGAATAGCCGGAGCAATGGGTGATATAGGTACACATGCTTTTAACCTTGCAGAATATGTTACCGGGTTGCAGATAGTGAAAATTTGTGCTGATGTAAATTCTGTTGTACCCGGCCGCCGGCTCGATGATGATGGTGCTGCGCTACTCAATTTTAATAATGGTGCCAGTGGTGTGCTGATGGCCACACAAGTAGCTGCAGGAGAAGAAAACAGTATTAAGATACGAGTGTACGGTGAGAAAGGTGGCTTAGAATGGAAGCAGGAAGATGCCAATACATTATTGGTAAAATGGATAGATAGGCCGGCGGAGATATGGAGAGCAGGCTCCGCTTATATTAGCGATGTGGCAAAAAAACATTGTCGTATTCCCGCCGGACATCCCGAAGGATATTTAGAGGCATTTGCTAATTTGTACAGAAATTTTGCCTTTTGCTTACAAGCTGCTTTGCAAGGCAAGAAGCCGGAATGGGATGTTTATGATTTTCCGGGAATTGAGGAAGGTGTAAGAGGAATGTTGTTTATCGAGAAAATTATTGAAAGCAGCCGCAGCAATCATAAGTGGATAGATTTTTCTTTATAATCATATTTTATTTTTTGTATGACAACTATAAAAGGCCCCGGTATTTTTCTTGCACAGTTTATGGGCAATGATGCACCTTTTCATAATCTAAAATCCATTTGTCTGTGGGCAGAAGCACTGGGTTATAAAGCAGTACAAATACCTACCTGGGACAGTCGTTGTATTGATTTGAAGCTGGCAGCAGAAAGTAAGACTTATGCAGATGAAATAAAGGGAATTGTAAATGAATGTGGGCTTGAAGTTTCAGAACTATCTACTCATTTGCAGGGGCAGTTGATAGCGGTACACCCTGCCTACGATTTGTTGTTTGATGGCTTTGCGCCGGAAGCAGTAAAAGGGAATTCAAAAGAAAGAACTAAGTGGGCAATACAGCAATTAAAATATGGTGCCAGAGCTTCGCAAAATCTGGGACTTTCTGCACATGCAACTTTTAGTGGTTCTTTATTATGGCATACATTTCATCCCTGGCCACAGCGCCCTGCAGGTATGGTGGAAGCAGGTTTTCAAGAACTGGCAAATCGCTGGACACCCTTGCTCAACTATTTTGATGAGTGCGGTGTTGATGTTTGTTATGAAATTCATCCCGGAGAAGATTTGTTTGACGGTATTACTTATGAAATGTTTTTAAATGAGGTAAACAATCATAGCAGGGCATGTTTGCTTTACGATCCTTCACATTTTGTATTGCAGCAATTAGATTACATTCAGTTCATAGATTTTTATCATGAGCGCATCCGAGCATTTCATGTAAAGGATGCCGAGTTTAATCCAACGGGGAAACAAGGAACATTTGGTGGATATCAAAGCTGGGCCAATAGGGCAGGCCGCTATCGATCACCTGGCGACGGACAGGTTGATTTTAAAACCATCTTCAGTAAACTATCACAATATGATTATAAAGGTTGGGCAGTAATGGAGTGGGAGTGCTGTATCAAAAATGCTGAAGATGGTGCAAAAGAAGGCGCGCCTTTTATTTCTAACCATATTATTCGAGTAACTGAAAAGTCATTTGATGATTTTGCATCCAGTGGCACCAATGAACAGTTGAATAGAAAAATTTTGGGTATAGAAGATTGATATTAAAAGCAATTAAATACTTTTTTAGGTAGTTGGTGCAAATTAAATTATGATTTAAATCAGGTGTTATCTGTTTTTTTTGAAATTTGTCATTACAAAGTCAAATTTTTTTTTGAAAACACTTCTAAAAACTGATTTCCGAGAACTTTATGTATTAGTTTTGTCATATTAAAATTACTCACGGAGTTTTACTCCATAATAAAATTAAACATGAAAAAGACACTTGCATTATTGGGTATGGTAGCCCTGCTTGCTTCTTGCGGCGGTGGAAAATCAAACGGTGAAGGCGAAAACGCTGGTCCGGTACAGACTGAACCTACAACAACAGAAACAACAACTACACCATCTAATGATCCCAGCAGTAATCCAGATTATCAAAAAGGCATGGAACTGATTGCTAAAAGCGACTGCCTTACTTGTCACAAAGTGGATGAAAAATTAATTGGCCCTGCTTACAGTGAGGTGGCTGCAAAGTACGCAGGTACACCGGATACAATGGTTAATCATCTTGCACATAAAATTATTGCAGGTGGACAGGGTAACTGGGGTGAAGTTCCCATGACTGCACATCCTACAGTTTCTGAAGCGGATGCTGAAGCAATGGTTAAATATATTTTATTGCTGAAGAAATAATGAGACTGCCTCAGGCTGTTTTTATTTTATTGAATGCAGGCATTTATTTGTCTTGCTACACCACAACAAAAAGTACAGTTGCTACATCTGCGGCTGTACTTTTTGATTCTATAAACTATCTTACGCCCAAACAAGTACAGGATGGCTGGCAATTATTATTTGATGGAAAATCATTTAAGGGCTGGCATAAATATGGTGGAGGTGAAGTGGGCACTGCGTGGCAGATAATTGACGGCACTATTTGCCTTGCAGGTACCGAAAAAAATGACTGGCAAATAAAAGATGGTGGAGATATTGTGACAGATGAATCATTTGAGAATTTTCATTTGAAACTCGAATGGAAAATTTCAGCAGGTGGAAATAGTGGTATCCTATTTCTTGTTCAAGAAGATAAAAGAAAGTATCAATATCCCTATGAAACAGGGCCAGAGATGCAGGTACTGGATAATGAGAAACACGGGGATGGAAAAATTTTAAAGCATCGTGCAGGTGATTTATATGATTTAATTTCTTGCTCAAAAGAATCTGTAAAACCGGTGGGTGAGTGGAACAAGGCAGAAATAAAAGTGCGAAATGGTAAAGTAGAATTTTTTCTGAATGAAGTCAGCGTTGTGAATACGACATTATGGGATGAGCACTGGCTTCAGATGATACAAAATTCCAAATGGAAAAATTATCCTGATTTTGCGAAGAACAGAAATGGCTTTATTTCGCTTCAGGATCATGGAAATAAAGTTTGGTGCCGAAATATCATGATTAAGCGGTTGTAACCAACATTCAATTCAAAGATTAGTCAGCAGTTGTAATCTTTAAAACGTTGGTAGGTAAATGCAGATGTACCGGCGTACTTCCGGTGCTTACTACTACATCTCCTTTTTTAATAAATCCTCTTTCTTTTAAAATATTGATTTGGTCTGAAAATATGTCGTCCAGACTTACTTCTTCATCATAGTAAAAAGCCCTTACACCCCAGCTCAATGAAAGCTGATTGAGCAAGGATCGCTCTTTTGTAAATACATATAATTGTGAAGACGGACGATAGCTGCTAAGCATAAAACCCGTGTAGCCGCTTTGTGTCATTCCTATAATAGCATTTGCGTTTACATCTTGTGCCAACTTGCAGGCGTTGTAGCAAATTGCATCGCTAAGAAACGATGGAGAATGTGATTGAGGTTTCAATATTTCCTCACGATTGTAATCGTATGCTTTTGATTCTACTTCAAGAATAATGCGGGTCATCGTTTCCACCACTAGCCTGGGATAGTTGCCGGTGGCAGTTTCAGCGCTCAGCATCAAAGCATCTGCCCCTTCAATTACAGCATTGGCCACGTCTGTTATTTCACTTCGGTTTGGCTTTGTAAGTGTAATCATGCTCTCCATCATTTGAGTAGCTACAATAACCGGCTTTGCACGATGAAGGCATTTCTTAATGATATCTTTTTGAATAAGCGGAACCGTTTCAATGGGCAGCTCCACACCCAAATCTCCACGGGCTACCATAATGCCATCACTCTCTACAATAATGTCTCTCAGGTTTTTTAAAGCCTCCGGCATTTCAATTTTGGCAATTACTTTTATTTTCTTTCCGGCATCTTTTATTAATTGCTTTAAGTGTGTTATGTCTTCGGTTTTGCGAACAAATGATAAGGCAACCCAATCCACTTTTTCATTTAAAATAAAATCCAGATCCGCAAGATCCTTTTCTGTAAGTGATGGAAGTGAAATATTTGTATCCGGTAAATTGACTCCTTTTTTGGGAAGCAAAACACCACCCAGTACTACAGAAACCTTTACATCATGATTATTGCAAATCTCTTTAACAACCACCTCAAGTCTTCCGTCGTCTATCAATATTTTTTCGCCTACCTGTACATCTTTATACAAATCAGGATAAGAAATATAAATTTTATTTTTGTTACCCATCACTTTTTCATTGGTAAATGTGAGGGTGTCACCATTCTTTATTTCTAAAGAGCCACCTTCAATATCGCCAACTCTCAGCTTGGGTCCTTGCAGGTCGGCCAGTACAGCAATATTGTAGGGCTGGTATTTGTTTATTTTATTAACGGCATCAATTATTTTCTTCTTGTCTTCATGTGTACCATGCGAAAAATTGAGGCGAAAAACATTGACCCCGGCTTTTACCAGATCAAGCAACTGCTCATAAGTATCACAAGCAGGCCCTACTGTAGCTACAATCTTTGTTTTCTTGGTGGCATGAAGTCTTCCGGCTTCTTTATCAAAATCTTTATGAAGATATTTATCAATTGATTTACTCATACTTTAATATTTGCTTACGAAGCAAGAATTTTTACAATGCGTAGCCATTCTTCACTAATCTTTCCTTTTTCTTTTACAGCATCGTGTAATGGGATATAGTTCATTCTGTTATTCTGAATACCTACAAAAACGTTGTATCGTCCTGTAATGAGACATTCAACTGCATGAAAACCCATTCGGCTTGCAATTACTCTGTCAATACAAGTGGGAGAGCCGCCACGTTGAATATGGCCCAATATACATACTCTCGTTTCTGCATTGGGTAACTTAGCACTTAATGCTTCTTGTATTTTATTGGCTCCTCCCGACTCATGTCCTTCTGCTACCACAATCAGGTTTACCAGTTTTTTTCTTCTTTCTTTTTCGAGCAGCGAATTGACAATGCTGTCAATATTTGTTTTTCTTTCCGGTATCAAAATGGTTTCGGCACCTGTTGCTATGCCACTATGCAGTGCAATATAACCAGCATCTCTGCCCATTACTTCAATAATAAATACCCGGTCATGAGCATCCATGGTATCTCTTATTTTATCAATAGCTTCAATCGCAGTATTTACTGCTGTATCAAATCCAATAGTGAAATCGGTACCATTGATGTCTTTGTCAATAGTGCCGGCCAGTCCAATACAAGGAATGTCAAATTCTTTTGAAAAAGTATCGGCGCCTCTGAAGGATCCGTCGCCACCGATAACCACCAACCCATCAATCCCCTTTTCTTTAAGATGTTTATAAGCTTTTTTTCTGCCTTCATATTCCAGAAACTCTTTACAGCGGGCTGATTTTAAAATAGTGCCACCTCTTTGAATGATATTGGCAACGGAGCGGGATTCCATTTTTACAATATCATTTTCAATCATGCCTTGATAGCCTTTCATAATTCCAAAAACTTCAAGACCATGATAAAGCCCCGTACGCACTACTGCTCTTATGGCGGCATTCATGCCGGGTGAGTCGCCACCGGAGGTAAGTACTCCTATCTTTGAAACTTTATTTTTCATTTTTTTATTAATGCGCAAAAATAAGGCTTTACACTTGTAGTGAAGATTGAAAACAAGTAAGCAAGGTAGTTTGTTTTTGTTTTGGAATTTGTTTCATCACAATGATGGATACATGATTAATCTTTGAATGGCTTATGCAACAAAAGGAGTGAATGGAAAGGCGATTGTCAAAATTTTTTACAAAAAAACTACATTTAGCTTGGGTCGGATGGTATCGTTTGCATTATGAAATTTTCCTCAAAACTTACCAAATTCCTTACTAACGCTTGATCGGTGCAAACTTTTCGTGATAAACGGTCGTCATTCTATGATTAGGGTACAATATATTTGCTCACGAAAAATTAAAAAAGCTAATCATGCAGAAGAATTTCTTTTTAAGAATGACCTTAGTTGCAACATTTTTTGCAGCATTTCAATTCACTTTATTGGCGCAGCCGGGTTCAGTACCCGATCAAACAACGGGATCGGCCGAACTGAACATTAACGATCTTCCATTACGTAGTGTAAACATTCCGGCACTTACAGATGTGGGCGGTTCGATTTATCTTTCTACAGAATTTATTCCAGCTACTATCCGTTTAAAGGATGGGGGTGTTGTAAAAAATATTCCGGTAAGATTTAATATTTACAATAATGCCGTAATGGTGAGAAAAGATGGCAGCGAACAAAAGATTGACCCATTTGAAGAAATAACTTATAATGTTTATACAAACTCTGGCGAAGCCAATACATTTGTTTTCAGACAAGGATATCCTGATATTGAAAATCATAGTGCCAGCTCGGTTTATCAGGTGGTTGCTGATGGTGCAAAAGTTCAGGTATTGAAATATTTATCACAAAAAGTAGAAGATGCGCCAACACTGGGCGATTATAGTCGTAGAGAATTAGTAAAAAGTCAGCAATTGTATATCTATACTCCTGATGGCGAGATTAAAAAAATTAGTTTGGGTAAAAAAGCAATGTCATCATTTCCTGCTGCTTTAACTGCACAGGCTGAAGAAATTGTAAAAGCCAAAAGCCTGAATTTAAAAAATGAAAGTGATTTAGTAGTATTGGCTCAAGAGTTGAACAAATAAGATTGATTGAATTTTGCAATGAAAGCCCTGCCGTTTGGCGGGGCTTTTTTAAGCTATTTTTGGCAAATGAAAATTTTAGTAACCGGAGCCAATGGTTTTGTTGGAAACTATCTTGTCAGGCAATTACTCCAAAATGGGCAACCTGTTGTAGCAACGAGCAAGGGCGATTGCAGACTTGAATTTGATTTGAAAGATAATTTTGAATATGTATCGCTTGATTTTACCGACATCGAACAAGTAAAGAAAGTATTTAAAGAGCATAGGCCGCAAATGGTAGTACATGCAGGTGCTATGGGCAGGCCTGATGAATGTGAAGAGAAAAGAGAATTGGCTTTCAAAATAAATGTAACCGGTACTGAAAATTTATTGCATGCTGCTGCTTCGCTTCATTCTCATTTCATTTTTTTGTCAACCGATTTTGTTTTTGCGGGCGATAAATTAATGTACAAAGAAGAAGATAAAACCGGTCCGGTAAATTATTATGGCACTACCAAGTTGTTGGCAGAGGAGCAGGTGTTGCAATATCCATTCGACAAAACAATTATCAGAACTATATTGGTATATGGGAAACCATTAACGGGCAGAAACAATATTCTTACTATTGTAAAAGAGAAACTGGAAAATGGCGAAACGTATCATGTGTATGATGACCAGGTGCGAACACCCACTTATGTTGAAGATTTATGTGCAGGGATAATTGCCAGTATTGAGAAAAGGGCCACAGGAATTTTTCATATTGGTGGCAAAGACGTACTTACGCCATTTGATATGGCTTACAAAGTAGCCGAATACCTAAAGCTTGATAAATCTTTGTTGCGGAAAGTTACACGAGAAAATTTTTCGCAACCAGCCTTAAGACCCTTGCTCACCGGACTTGATATTTCTAAGGCAAGAAATGAGTTGGGTTTCAATCCCATTAGTTTTGAAGAAGGATTGAAAAAAACTTTCCACTGTTAAATAAAAGCTTAGCTCATCATCAATACATTCACACTGCGTTGCATAATGTTGAAGGCAATTTCCGCCATCAGATTTTCTTTGTCAAGTGTTGGGTTTACTTCGGTAATTTCAAAGCAACAGACTTTTCTGTTTTGCATAAATTTACTAATCAGGTCTTCGGCTTCTCTTTCTTTTAATCCATTGCTCACCGGTGTGCCGGTTCCTTTAGAAATGGAGGCATCCAGGCTATCCACATCAAACGAAATATAAATGTCAGTACAATCTGATAAGTAACGCAAGACGGCTCGTACAATATTTTCGGCTCCTTTGTTTCTTACTTCTTTTGTGGAGATCACTTTCATATCGTATTTCTCAATCAAATTTTTTTCCTCTTTTTCATAATCTCTCAACGAAATGAAAACAATATCCTCGGGCAATACTTTAGGCGCTATTTTGCCAATATTTTTTAAACTATCCCAATGTTTCACTGTAGTTTCATCTACTTCGTGTACCGCACATTCCTGATTGTCTTTGTTGATGGAAATGGCCAACGGCATACCGTGTAAATTTCCGCTGGGCGTTGTGTATGGTGTATGCAAATCGGCATGTGCGTCAATCCAGATTACACCTAATTTACTTTTTGGTTTTGCCATTTTTATGCCGGCAATGGTGGCACCGGCTGTACTGTGGTCGCCGCTCAGTAAAATCGGAAAAAAATTGTTTTTCATAGCATCGCAAACCGCTTTGCTCACCCGGTCGTACACGGTTACCATGCCTTTTATCCGTTTGGCATATGGCGATTCAATAGGTTCATAAAGAAGTTTATTTTCTGTTGGAATTTTTTCTGAAGGAAAATGAATAAAAAAATTGCTCATGAAATCTAATGCGGCTATTTTAATGGCATCCACACCCATGCTTGCGCCTCGGGTGCCTGCACCTATTTCTGAAGGCACTTCAATAAGTTTAATATTTTTCATCAGCTTATAATTAATCGTTGTCAAATGGTTCAAAGTATGAAATAATCATGCTGCAATAGCCGGGATTTGAAGACATTATTTTTTGTTGCAAATCAATTAGTCCGGAATATAAAAATTTACAGGCAGCAACCGGTCTGCAAATGAGCTAATGCGAATAAAATTATAAAGACGTAGTTTCATTGCTGAAATACAAATCTAATAATATTATTCCGTCCTGTCAAGGTGTTATTCGTGTGCTGCCAATATAGGAATATGGCTGTGATAGGCTAATCTTTTTGTATGCGTTGATTTAAAGATAGATGTAGAATTACTTTGATGTTTGGGTACGGTAATTAGCACATCAATATTATAATCTTTGATAAAAGAATCAATGGCTTCATAAAAATCATTCATGGTGATAAAGTAAAATTCCTTTTGAAACCGGCTGAAAAGTTTATTGAATTTCTCTTTTCCTGCAATGATTTCATCTGGGAGCGATACGTGTAAGTCTTTATTCACATTTACAATATGCAACATTGGGTTAAAAATTTCTAAAACAGCTGTAATGAGTTCAGCGGGTGTAGTTTCTTCTATCCTCTTAAAATCTGATGCAAATGCCACATGATTGATGCCTTTGTAAACAGCATCAGGAGGAATGATCATTACCGGGTAAAGATTTTTATCAATCAACCTTAATGTATTGCTGCCAAACATAGCTTGTCTGATAGCGGACTTACCGGTGATGCCCATGGTAATTAATGTAGCCCGGGTGGTATGTGCTAGTCTGGAAATATTATCAATAAGATCGCCACCCATTTCATGCACCAGCTCAATATTTTTTACTCCTGTTTTTAGAAATTCTTTTTTCAGGCTTTGTTGATAATTAATAGTGATATCGTGGTCATCGGCATTTTCATAATGGGTGTATAAAACTGCAATTGCACTTTCTTTATTTGCCAGCATTTGTGCTGCAAAACGGGCTGCGTTTAATGATGTCTCCGAAAAATCAACAGGAATGATTACTCGTTGCATGATTAAGTTTTGTTCCTGCGAATTTAATGTTTTAGAACCTTATTAAAAAACGACAAACCATTTACATGCAGGCCAAATGAAATCATGTCCCCAAGCTAATTGGACATTTTCTAATAGATGGATTCAAAAGTTTCCTGTTGTTGTAAGCGGGAAAAGGCAAGTTCGCTATCGCAAATGGACTTTAGTTTTTGAATATACTCCTGAAACACAGATGAGCGAAAATGGTGATTAGCGATGGATTCTTTCTTGAAGCTTTTGATGTGCACAAATTTTCCAAATTGATGATAATCGGCATAGCATTGACTTCGCATACCACCCGGTCCATGTTTTTGCAATGAGTTAAAATAATTGCTGATAATTTGTTGTGCGGTTGATTCCCGGCTTTGGGGGACAGAAAACGACATGATGTACCTTACCATAAGTTAAATAGTTTAGGTTTCAGCCGGTTTTTTTATGGCAATAAATTTATTTAAAATGCTGCATGGAGGAATCAGCGAAGACCGAATTTTGGATAAACGGCAATTTTTTATTTTGAGATAACCGGTTTTGCGGCCATTTTCTGTTTCAACATTCTGGCGGCCATTGTGTAGCCTCCATCTGCTCCATCAATAAAATGAATGTGATTTTCATTCATACTGCGTACGTAGCAAGAGATTACAGATTCGCCACTGGTATAATAACCATAAAGAATTTCGTTCTGGTTTTCCAGTTCAGTCAAAGATTGAATTAACTCTTGTCTTTGAGCAACAGTGCCGGAAATGACGGTATTTATTCTGCCATCAACAACCAACGTATCGGTAAGCTGAACGAGTTGTGTTAAGTATTTTTTTCCCTGTTTGGTTTTGAAATAAAATGGCCCAAGCAGCAGTTTCAACCAGTTTGTAACAAGCCAGCCGATACGGCTTATACCAAATTTTACTTTTGATTCATTGCTTAGTTTTTGTAATGTCGTTTTTAGTTTTAACCGTTCAACCGTTATCGGATTTCTTTTTTCAGCTTCTCCATAAGTTTGGTTGAGCAAGTCAACCACCTTTTTAAACACAGGGGCCTGATTTTGGTGATTGTTTGCAATGATCAACAGGCTTACTACTTCTTCAGACAGGGTGGGTGGCTTTATTTTATCCCACCGACACTGCATACCACTCATGTCCAAATTGTGTTGATCTGTTAATTTGTTTTCAACCAAATAATCTTCTCCTTTTATTACCTTTTCTGCATATACAATACCATCACCAATAACAATGGGAATACTAAAAAGATCAGACGATTTTAGTTTGCTGATTTTTAACTGATGTCCCTTTTCAATGATTTCTTTTACTGAAACATTACCAACACGAAGTGTGAGCCCAAAATTTTTATTTATGTTTTCACTGTGCTGCAACAGGGCTTGCATACAAAGGTCTTTGATGGTGCCCGGTACAAGGAAACTTGCCCCATCACCACCAAAGAAAAAGGGAATGGTAATTTCATGACTATATGCAATGTTTAATATGGCTACTATACTTCCGGTAGCGGCCAGGTTTACCGTTTCATGCTTCCCGGCAGCTACTGCTTCTGTTGATTTCTTAATATCGGTAATGATAATCTGCCAGTCTTCGGGCAGGGCATAAAACAAATGTGATTCCAGCAACAATTCGCTTAGTGGAATTTGATTTACCGGTAATCGGGAGTAAAAAAAATCTGATGAACTTGCAGGCAACATCATAAAATCAATAACGAAAGATAAATATTTTTCGTTGATGTAATATGAAATGCAGTATCTAATTGACTGGTAAGCTTCTAAATCTAAAGTACAATAACGCCATTTGTGCCGCCATACATATTGGGCACTTCCCTGTCTGCATCATCATCATTGAGCCATTCGGCCTGATTTACCAGATATTTAAATTCGTGTGAAGAGCCTTTAGGAAGATTAGTTTCTGCAATAAACTTTCCATCTTTTCTTTTTTTCATCTTCAATGGCATCTGCCAGTTATTATTGAGCCCAAAAATCTCAATTCGTTCTGCATTGTCAGTACCAAAAGTGAATTTCACTTTGCAATAATCCTTTGTCTTATAAATGATCTTTTGCACCATAATCTTACATTTTTTTCCTTTTCAAAGGTGTTCGTAAATATCCGTTAGTGTCATACGGAAATGAACGCAAAATTACGATTAAAATCCATTTTAAATTGTGTGAATTGCAATTAAAATTGAAATTGTATCGTTGAAAATTTGTCCAATCCTATTTAGAACCAAATATCCGGGTTATGAAACAGCCAATTTGTAATGATCAAGGCTATATAGCCGAGTCATTTTGCCTTGCAGAAAATTTTACGCAACAAACCGCTCGTCTCGCATTTTTTAAAATTAGTTCTTATAAGTTGTCACTCATTAAATCTTCTTTTAAAAGAACAAAAGAGGAATTAGAGGGAAATATTAAAAGCAACTTATTGAATTATACACAGCCCGGAATTATATTGGCTGATCTTGGTTTTTTTGGATCCGAATTCGAAAATTGATTTTTGAAACCCAGCCGTTCGAATGAGGAAGATTTATGGCACAACATCCGAATACAACTTTTTACTTTCAAAATGTAAATTACATTTCTCTTGTATATTGTTTATAGATTATGAGCAAGCGTGACGCACTTAAAATTTTTCATTCATCCTATGTTTGTATTATGAATAATAAATTTTATGTAAGTTTGAAAGAAAAAATGAAAAGTGTCTCCTTTTTATTGGTTGCGGTAATATGCTCGCATTATTGTTTGGCCCAAAAGGGAAATAATGCCGGTCTCGGTAATTATGAGAAACCCCAAGAGTTAAAAAAGGTATTGGAGCTTAAAATGCCCCTGACAGCCGATGATGAAAAACCGGGTACCCGTGGCGCTTCAGTGGTCTGGCATCCAGTTCAAAAAAAGTATTATGCCGCAATGGCTGGAAACGTAGCTTACCCATTTGCAGTATTTGATACTAAAGGAAAAAGACTTTCTCCTGATACTTTAAAATGCAAACAAGATATCAGGGGGCTTTGGTACAACCCCATAACAAAGGCTATTGAAGGAAATGCATATGATGCAGGAGGATGGTTTAGATATACACTTGATAGTAAAGGCTTTATTGTAAGCGCCAAAGTTTTTAAAGAAGGTCAAAATCAACCTGGCGAACAATGCATAGGAGCATTTGACAGTAAAGCTAATAAAGTCCTATTTCTTTCTAATGATGGTGTCCATTTTTATGATATGAAAAATCCTGAATCAACCTCTGTTTTTGAGGTTAAATGGGAATCAAAGACTGAAGATGAATATATAGAATCTGATTTTTATGATATTATAGAAGTACCGGAAGGTTATAATACCAGTACTGTTGTACATACCGGAATACCCGGGTCAGAATTGGGTTTTTTGTGTGTAGATTTTAAAGAGATTGGGCTTTATAGTATTAAAACCGGTTTACTTACAAAAACACTCAGATTGCCCATAGAGGCACCTGCCGAACTGACCTTCAATTTTGCATATACTAATGGAATATACTGGCTTTTTGATATGGAGGCAAGAACCTGGTATGGTTACAAATAATTTTTAAAATATAGTTGGAAAATGCGCCACCTGCCCGGGCGCATTTTTTTTTATTGAGTACTTAGAAAATTGAAAATTTCACACTCCAACTTTTTCTGAATTATCTTCTCCACATTCTCTTCACTATTCTGTGAATATCGAAAATCCATTGAACGGACTGCTCTTTATTCGCTTATATTCGCAGGCGATTTATTTCCCAAATTAAATTAGAAACAGTGAGATTAAAAAGCTTAGAAATCAAGGGCTTTAAAAGTTTTGCCGACAAAACAATAGTAAATTTTGACGAAGGTGTTACTGGCATCATTGGCCCCAATGGTTGTGGCAAATCCAATATTGTTGACAGCATACGCTGGGTGATAGGTGAACAAAAAATTAGTCATTTGCGAAGCGAAAATCTGGATAGTCTTGTTTTCAATGGCTCCAAAACCAGAAGCGCATCCGGTCTGGCAGAAGTGAGCCTCACTTTTGAAAATACAAAAAACCTTTTGCCAACCGAGTTCAGTACCGTTACCATTACCCGCAAGTTTTATAAAAGTGGCGAAAGTGAGTATCGCCTCAACGATGTACAATGCAGGTTGAAGGATATTCAAAACCTGTTTATGGACACAGGCGTAAGCACCGATAGTTATGCCATTATAGAACTGGGAATGGTGGACGATTTGATAAAAGACAAAGACAATAGCCGCCGACGAATGTTGGAACAGGCTGCCGGTATCTCAATTTACAAAACTCGTAAAAAGGAGGCTAAGCTAAAATTAGATGCTACAGAGCAGGATCTGGCAAGAATAGAAGACTTGCTTTTTGAAATCTACAATCAGCTTAAAGCTTTAGAGAGTCAGGCAAAAAAAGCGGAGAAATATCACGAAATAAAAAAAGAATACCGTGAAGTAAGCATTGAATTGGCTAAGGCGTCGTTAGAAGGTTTTAATCTTTCATATACCGAACTGAATCAGCAGCAAGAAACTGAAACCGATAAGAAAATACAAATTGAAGCAACCATAGCCGCACTGGAAGCTGAGCTGGAAAAAGAAAAACTGGATTTTATTGAAAAAGAAAAAGAGTTGCAAGTAATGCAACATGCTTTCAACGATTTGCTGCAGGCTGTTCGTAGTCAGGAGAATGATAAAAACCTGGCAGCTCAAAGGCTTGAACACATGACGGAAAAGGAAGGCAACTTAAAAGGTTTTTTAGAAAAAGCCTCAGGTCAGCTAAAGGGGATTGAGGAAAGTATTTCATTTACACAATCTCAATTGCAGGAAGAAAATCAGTCGTTGGCTGCACATAATGAAAAATTAGAAAGCCTGCGACAAGAGGTAGAAACAAAGCGAAATGTATTGGACGAAAAAAGGCATCAGGTTGATGCCCTAAGAAGTGAATATCAGCAAATACAAAGAAATCAATTTGATGCCGAAAAAACAGTAGCTGTTGCCGATACTTCAGTAAGCAATCTACAAAGAACCATCCACCAGATAGAAGAGGACAGGGCACAAAGGGAAACACAAAAACAACATCTGGAAAGCGAAAGAGAATTGAAGGATAAGGAACTTTCTATAAAAAAAGTTGACCTGGAGCAGTTGCAACTGCATCATGATAATACAAAAGAACAGATACTGCAAACGCAGCAAGTACTGGACGGACTGCGCAATACACTGGCCGAAGAAAACAGAAAACTGGATGCCAAGAAGAATGAATACGATCTGCTGAAAAGTATGATTGATTCCATGGAAGGTTATCCTGATTCTGTAAAATTTTTGCATAATAACAGTAACTGGAATCATCAGTCTCCCATTTTGTCGGATGTGCTCTATGTAAAAGAAGAATATCGTACGGCACTGGAAAATGTACTGGAGCCTTACCTGAGTTACTATGTTGTAAATGATTTGCAGGAAGGATTGCAGGCGGTAAGATTATTGGATGAAAATAAAAAAGGCAAAGCAAATTTTTTCCTGCTCAATAAATTTGAAAACGTCGGAAATGAAACTGCAAACCATCAATTGGTAGGCGCCATACCTGCATTGAGTGTTGTAGAGGTAGATGTACGATATCGAAAGCTGGCCGAGCATTTGTTGGGCAATGTGTTTATAGCTGATAGTGAAGATGCATTACAAAACAGCAATGGTTTTGTAGTAATAGAAAAAGGTGGCCGTTATGTAAAAGGTAAGTATTCGCTAACAGGAGGCAGTGTAGGCTTGTTTGAGGGTAAAAAAATTGGTCGTGTAAAAAATCTGGAAAAATTATTGGAAGAAGTAACCGCACAAACCACCGTAGTAGAAGCTTTGCGCAGTGAAATTCAATCAAGACATAATGAAGTAATTGCTTTTAATGAAGACCTGCGTGAGACAACCATAAGAGACACAGAAAAAGAAATACAGCAACTAACCAATGAGGTTTTTTCATTGCACAACAAACTGGAAAATATTCATTCTTTGCAAAACTCCAGTCAGCACCGGTTAGAAGATTTGGTAAAGCAAAGTCAGCAGGTGTTTGCTTCGGTGGCGGATGTAAGAAATCAGTTGGGTCATTTTAATGAGCAATTACAAGTAACTACAGCAAAGCTTACTGAAGCTGAAAGCGTATTTCGTGAAAGCGATCACTATTACAACGATGCCAACAGGCAGTACAATGAGTATAACCTGAATGTAACAAGGCAACAAAGTAAAATTAACGGGCTGAAGCAGGAACTGGATTTTAAAGGCAATCAGTTGCAGGATCTTAAATCGCAGATTGAAAGTAGTAATAATCAGTTGCAGGAAACTAGTGTGGACATACAGCAATCAGCACAGCATCTGCGTGAATTGGAGAATGGGTTGATTCAAAAAATGAAGGATAAAGAAGTTGAAGAGCAAAAACTGAATGAAGCGGATCAAGTGTATTACAATTTTCGCAATCAGTTAAATGAAAAGGAGAGTGAGATAAGGCATAAAGTGAAAGACAAAGAGCAGGTAGAGCACATGCTGGCGGCCATAAAAGATAAATTGAATGAACTGAAGCTGCAGCTAGCCGGAATGAAAGAGCGGATGAATGTAGAGTTTAGAATTGATTTGGAAAGTATTTTGGGCGAGGCTCGCACCGGAGAAATTTCAGTAGAAGAGTTGCAGGAAAAAGCCGATCGTATGAAAAAGCGGTTAGAGAATTTGGGAGAAGTAAATCCCACGGCTATTGAGGCTTTTACCGAGATGAAAAAAAGATATGATTTTATTGTGGAGCAAAAAACAGATTTGGTAACAGCTAAAGACAGTCTGTTAAAGACGATTGAAGAAGTAGAAGCCACTGCGAATCAGAAGTTTTTAGAAACCTTTCACTCTGTACGAGAAAATTTTCAAAAAGTATTTAAGACTTTGTTTACCGAAGATGATCAGTGCGATTTGATATTGGAAAATCCGGATAACATTGCCGAAAGTGGCATAGATGTAATGGCTAAGCCAAAGGGCAAAAGACCAACATCACTAACACAGTTGAGCGGAGGAGAGCGAACCCTTACTGCAACGGCGCTCCTGTTTGCGATATACTTGATTAAGCCTGCACCCTTTTGTATACTGGATGAGGTAGATGCGCCGCTGGACGATGCCAACGTAAGTAAGTTCACGAATATGATTCGTCAGTTTAGTGAAAACTCACAGTTTATTATTGTAACTCACAATAAAACCACGATGAGTACGGTGGATATTATTTATGGTGTAACCATGCAGGAGCCGGGGGTTAGTAAATTAGTGCCGGTGGATTTCAGAAGTCTGGAGAATTAATTTACGGAGTAGTGTATTAAAAAAAATCTGGCAAAGCCGGGCTTTTTAAGTAGTTTCAGTATGAAATATAAAAAGAAACAACTACAACAAAAATTAATTAGAAAAGCTAACACATACTACCCGTAAAAAAGTATCAAAGAAATTAAATCACATCATTTTTTTTGACCTTGATTTCTATTCTAAAAAAATCTTATTGATCACAAATTAATAATATAAAAGCTAAAATAGGTTGGCCATAAACAGTATTAAGAATTTTTCAACCGTAAACCACTTTCAGTGTTGTCAAGTTACTGAAGCGTACAAAAAAAGGCCGGGAACCTCCCGACCTTTTGAAATTGCTATTAATTAGTATTAAAGTGTCTTCAATACTTCGTTCATGTTTCTTACAGCTTCGGCGCTTTTATTAAATGCAGCTTGCTCATCTGCATTCAATCCAAAGTCAAGAATTTTTTCCCAACCGTTTTTCCCAATGATAACGGGCACACCCAAACAGATATCCTTTTGTCCATATTCGCCATCAAGTGCCACACAGCAGGTAAACAACTTCTTCTCATCCCTTACAATAGCCTCGGCTAATGCAGCACCGGCTGCACCGGGCGCATACCAGGCTGATGTGCCAATTAATTTTGTAAGTGTAGCACCACCTACCATTGTATCATTTACAATTTTTGTTTGTTGCTCTGCACTTAAAAAATTTGTTACCGGAACACTATTCCAGGTTGCCTGGCGTATAAGAGGTATCATTGTAGTATCTCCATGTCCGCCTACTACTACCGCATTTAAATCGGCAGGGCTGCAGTTGAGGTGTTGGCTTAGCTGATATTTGAAACGGCTGCTGTCTAATGTGCCTCCCATTCCTATAATGCGATTTTTGGGTAACCCGGTTGCTGTAAGTGCCAGGTAAGTCATTGTATCCATCGGATTGCTGATGACAATGATGATGGCATTGGGTGAATGTTTTAAAATATTTTCACACACCGTTTTTACAATTCCTGCATTCGTACCTATCAATTCTTCCCGTGTCATGCCCGGCTTGCGGGGAATACCGGATGTAATGATGACCACATCGCTACCGGCAGTTTTTGAATAATCATTGGTACTGCCTGTTATGCGTGTGTCAAAACCGAGCAAAGCGGCAGTTTGCATCATATCTTGTGCTTTACCTTCAGCCAGCCCTTCTTTAATATCTAACAATACAAGTTCGTTTGCCAGCTCTTTGCGGGCAATATTATCGGCACAAGTAGCCCCTACGGCACCGGCACCTACAACTGTAATTTTCATCAGTAAAAATTTATAAAATGAGGGATTATTTTAGCGCTGCAAAAATAAGGATTAACCACCGTTAGTTTCCTTGTTTCTTCAATTCTGCTGCTACTTTATCAATAGGCATAGTACCTCGTGATACTGAAATCAGTTTTCCCTTCTTATCGTAGAATGCAATAAAAGGGAGGTTTCGTATTGCATAAAAGGAATAGAGAAAATACTGATCATCTTGTCCCAAAATGATATTGGAGTGAGTTGCAAGATTATATCGTTCTCTGAAGTTCATCATACTATCATAAGGCATTGATGTGGCCATTACAATAGTTGTATTTTTAAACCAATCCATATGTTTAAGCATTTCATCAGTTTCGTGCTGGCAATGCTCGCATTGTGGATTAAAAACCATGAGCATCACAGGCTTTTTTGAAGGTAGGTCTTTTTTATAGAAAGCAGATTTATCGGGCAATACTAGGCGAACAGGCGGAAATACCGGCACTTTTTCATATGGAGCCTTTGCTGTATCTGTTTGCGAAAAAATTTTGGGAGCTATTGAAATAAAAGCGATAACAAATAATAATGTCTTTTTCATACTTCAAAATAAAGCCTTTCGGTTCTTTTTAAAGCAAAAGACGGTTATACTTTTCATTAAGTTGTCATCCATTAACATTTCATTATTTCTCTTTTGTGAGAAAAGCGGCTCACCTTATCTTTGCCGCCTCAAAAAAAACATTATGGCAAATACATCAGATATCAGCCGTGGCATGATACTTAACTTAGAAGGTAGCCTGTATAGTGTAGTAGAATTTGGCGAAAACAAAACCGCCAGAGCAGCAGCCAAAGTATGGGCGAAACTAAAAGGTGTTGATAATAACCGTTCTATTGAAAAAACTTGGAATTCGGGCGACACCATTTTCCCGGTAAGAGTTGAAAGACGTTATTATCAGTTTCTTTATAAAGATGATACGGGTTATAATTTTATGGACAATGAAACATTTGAGCAAATAGCATTGCAGGAAGCTACCATTGATGCGCCTCAATATCTTAAAGAAGGACAGGAAGTAGGTGTGTTGATTAACACAGAAAACGATTCAGTACTGGGTGCCGAATTGCCTGATAAAATTGTATTACAAGTAACCTATACTGAGCCGGGTCTACGTGGCGATACGGCCACCCGCACTTTGAAGCCTGCTACTTTGGAGACAGGTGCTACATTAGGTGTACCACTCTTTGTAAATGAAGGAGAGTTGATTCGTATCAATACCAAAACAGGTGAGTACGTTGAAAGAGTGAAGGAATAAAAAATAGTTTTTGAAAAAATGCCCGAAATTTAAAAGATCCGGGCATTTTTTATTGATTTTTGACTGAATTCTGGTCAAAATCACCGAAAATTGCCATAAATCCCATTTTGATTTCATTACCTTAGCCTACCATCTTTCTAAAACAACAAGATTATCAAAACCAAATCAAACTCTAAACAGAAAAATATGGATTTTAAGCAAATTCAGGAATTGATCAAAATGGTCAATAAATCTAATATTGGTGAAGTTACCATTGAGCAAAAGGATTTTAAAGTAACAGTAAAACAAAAAGAAGATCACATTACACAAGTAATGTCATCAACCCCAGTAGCAGTAACACAAGCACCGACAGCAGTACCACAAACTGTAGCACCTTTAGCGACAAGCCAACCGGCTACTGAAAAACCAAAATCTGCTGAGCCTACAAGTTCAAATACAATTACTATCAAAAGTCCGATGATCGGAACTTTTTATCGCAAATCGGCTCCCGATAAACCCAATCTGGTAGATGTAGGTTCAGAAATTACTTCTGGCACGGTTGTATGCATCATAGAAGCTATGAAACTGTTTAATGAAATTGAGAGCGAAGTAAAAGGTAGAATTGTAAAAGTATTGGTAGATGATGCTTCTCCGGTTGAGTATGACCAACCATTATTTTTGGTGGAGCCGGCGTAATAGCAAAAAGCATACATATCAGAATTTAATTTATTCACTCTTAATAATAGTTTGTGTTTAAAAAAATACTTATAGCCAATCGTGGAGAAATTGCGCTACGTGTTATTCGTACAGCAAGAGAAATGGGCATTAAAACGGTGGCTGTATATTCTACAGCCGATCGTGATAGTCTTCATGTAAAATTTGCAGATGAAGCAGTTTGTATTGGCGGGCCAAAAAGTGCTGATTCATATCTCAATGTTCCGCATATTATGGCAGCAGCAGAAATTACTAATGCCGACGCCATACATCCCGGTTATGGTTTTTTAGCAGAGAATGCTAAGTTTTCGGGTATTTGTAATGATCATGGTATTAAGTTTATTGGCCCCACACCCGAAATGATAAATGCTATGGGTGATAAAATAACTGCAAAAGAAACCATGATAAAAGCCGGAGTGCCAGTGGTACCGGGTGGAGAAGGTTTATTGCAAAGTTTTGATCATGCGCTTGGATTGGCAAGAGAAATAGGTTACCCCATTATGATGAAAGCAACTGCCGGAGGTGGTGGTAAAGGTATGCGGCTGGTGTGGGAAGAAAGTGAACTTGAAAAAGCATACAACTCGGCAAAGACAGAGGCAGCAGCCGCTTTTAAAAATGACGGGCTTTACATGGAAAAATTTGTGGAGGAGCCCCGGCATATAGAAATACAGGTTGCAGGCGATCAATATGGAACGGTATGCCATTTGGGTGAGCGGGATTGTTCTATTCAAAGAAGACACCAAAAGCTTGTAGAAGAATCCCCTTCTCCTTTTATGACAGAGGAGCTAAGATACAGAATGGGGGAGGCAGCCAAGAAAGCGGCCGGTGCTATTAACTATGAAAGTGTAGGTACAATAGAATTTCTGGTAGATAAGCATCGCAATTTCTATTTCATGGAAATGAATACCCGTATTCAGGTGGAGCATTGCGTTACAGAAGAAGTGATTAATTATGATTTAATCAAAGAGCAAATTTTGATTGCAGCAGGGCAAAAAATATCGGGTAAAGACTATGCGCCACAAATGCACGCCATTGAATGTAGAATAAATGCAGAAGATCCATACAACGATTTTCGGCCTTCACCGGGAAAAATTACAGTTTTGCATCAACCCGGCGGGCATGGTGTACGTGTCGACAGCCATGTATATGCAGGTTATGTTATTCCGCCTTATTACGATTCTATGATTGGGAAATTAATTACGGTTGCGCAAACAAGGCAAGAAGCCATTGATACCATGTATCGTGCCTTGAGTGAGTATGTAATTGAAGGTGTAAAAACTACGATTCCATTTCATCTGCAATTGATGAAGGATGAGCGATTCATCAGTGGTGATTTTAATACTAAGTTTCTCGAAAGTTTTGTATTAAAATAATGGAGCAGATTTTAAATGAAAAATGCCTTTCCGGAGCGGAAAGGCATTTTTGTTATTGGCCAAAATATTACCAGCTGTTGTTGCTGTAAGATGGTCTTTGTTGACGAGGCTGACGTGCAGGTCTTTCTTCTTTTGGTCTTGCAACGTTCACCTTAATCTGACGGCCTTCAACCGTAGCACCATTCAGTTCAGCAATTGCTTTTTCAGCAGCTGCATCATCAGTCATTTCCACAAAACCAAAGCCTTTGCTGCGGTTTGTGTATTTGTCCATAATAATCTTTGCAGAAGCCACTTCACCATACTCCGCAAAATAACTTCTCAGGTCTTCATCCGCAACAGCGAATGGAAGATTTGAAACATAAATGTTCATTCAAAAAAAATTGAAATTAAAAATACTTGAGATAGACGTAACGTAAAGAAGACTAACTAAGGCAGAAAAAAAACTGATCAGAAAAGACGTTCACTTACAAAATTCCGTATCGCTCAAATTAACGGAGCAAAGATAAGAAAATAAAAACAAAGTATTGGATTTGATTTTTACAGTCAAACATTTTGAAAATTAGAATGAAGTATGTGATCTAAAGCTCAAAATCATCGTAAAATTAAATAATGTAATGTAATGCTTGTATTTGATTTGATAAAAAAACCTCCACCCGGATAGTTGAAGGTTTTTATTTTGCTAAATATTATTGATAAAAATCTTAATGACTTGATTTTGTTGCAGGCGTCAAAGTGGCTGCTTTGCTGCTCTTTGCAGGTGTCGTACTTGCTGCATTGGTTTCAGTAACTTGCTTAGTTAGAATTTTACCACCGTCTTTTACATACTTATCATAAGCTTCAGCTGCCAGTACTTCGCCAGTGATGTGTACCGTCTTAGGCTGTGGAGCCCCTGCCAGTTGTATATATACGTCTTTATTAATGGGAGCTACCGCTGCTGCATTATATGTCACTTTTATTTTAGCAGACTTGCCAGGTGCTATCGGCCCGGTTGGTTTTTCGGGAACTGTGCAACCGCAAGATGCCCAAGCGTTTTCAACTACTATGGGAGCGTTGTAAATATTTTTAATTTCAAATTCGTAAGAAACGGGAATGCCTTGTTTGATTTTACCAAAATCGTGTGTTTCTACATTCATCTTAAGCATACTATCTACTTTAGATTGTGCATTAACAGCATAAGCAAAAACAAAGGCAGTAGCCAAAAGGGCGAACTTTTTCATGGTTTACAATTTTTAATTTTTAGAAAGTTTGTTTTTTTAAAAGATCAATCGAGGCATTTGCAGGTGCCGAGCCATCCGGCGCTTTCCACACAGTGCCTTTTATGGTTAGTTGTTTCGTCTGATTGGTATTATAGGTTACCGTAATATATTTTTCAAAAAAATTGATTGCGGCCGCATTGTATCCAACTCTTATTGTTGAACTGGCTCCCGGCGCTATTGGATCTTTAGTCCACTCAGGAGTGGTGCAACCACAACTGGCCTGTACATTATCAAGCTTTAAAGGCGTCTTTCCCGTATTTACAATTTCAAAGTTGAAATACACGGGCTTGCCCTGAGGTATTTGCCCAAAATCGTGTACCGATTCATTAAACTTTAAAATTTCTTCTGTGATTACATTTGATTGAGTAGGCTTGTGGTTATGATCTTCGTGCTGAGCCTGCGCTGCCACGGCAACAAAGAAAAAGAGGGAGAGCAAAGAAGTTTTAATCATAAATTGGTTTGAAGCCTTCAAAAGTAGCAAAAAGATGCAAATAGTCAGATAGAGGTTGCAGCCCCGGGCAAGTTTTTTGCCATTTTATCTTGGCATTCTTTATACCTATTTTTGTAATATGAGTATGCAAAATCCCGCTTTTGAAATGGAATCAGATAAATTGTCATTTGACCGGTTTAGAGACGAAGTGCTCAATGATTTTAAATGGGCATGTATCAGCCGTGAAGTCAGCCTCATCGGTAGAAAAGAAGTCTTGAATGGCAAGGCCAAGTTTGGAATTTTTGGCGATGGTAAAGAAGTCGCACAAGTTGCTATGGCAAAGTTTTTTAAAAATGGCGACTTCAGAAGTGGTTACTACCGCGATCAAACTTTTATGCTGGCTTCCGGCCTTGCAAAAGTTGAAGAAATTTTTGCTCAGTTATATGCCGATCCTGATGCGGAAAGAGAGCCTTTTAGTGCTGGCAGACAGATGAATTGTCACTTTGCTACAAAATTTGTAGATGCTGATGGTCAATGGCTTAAACTTGTTGATTCAAAAAATATTTCAAGTGATATTGCGCCCACTGCAGGGCAAATGCCCCGTGGATTGGGACTGGCATTTGCCTCAAAAGCTTTTAGAAATATTGAACAATTAAAGGAATTAAAGAGCCTTTCAGAAAATGGAAATGAAGTATGTTTTACAACTATTGGAGATGCTTCTACAAGTGAAGGCCATTTTTGGGAAACCATTAATGCGGCGGGTGTGGTACAGGTGCCATTGGCAGTTTTTGTGTGGGATGATGGTTACGGCATTTCGGTGCCCAAAAAATACCAGACTACAAAGTCATCAGTTTCTGAGGCTTTAAAAGGAATTCAAAAAAAAGAGGGAACAAATGGATTCAATATTTACAAAGTAAAGGGCTGGGACTACGCCGGCATGTGCGAGATTTTTGAAGAAGGCATACGCCTTGCCAGAGAATCACATACGCCGGTACTTTTTCATGTAGAAGAAATTACGCAGCCACAGGGTCATTCTACTTCGGGTAGTCATGAGCGTTATAAATCGCCTGAAAGATTGGAATGGGAAAAAGAGTGGGATGGCATTAAGAAAATGAAAGAATGGATAATTGAAAATGCGCTTGCAGCAGAAGCAGAGCTGAATGGCATAATGGAAGAAGCAAAAGAATTTGCAAAAGAAGGTAAAACAAAAGCCTGGGAACAATACATATCTCCCATAAAAAATCAGGTAGCCAAGGCGCATGAATTGATTATGGATTTGGCCGCAAAAATTCCCGCTCATCAATCTCAACTGCAACAGATTGCTACTTCGCTTGCAGCCGGAAGAGACCCATTGCGCAGGGATGTTTTGAAATCTTTGCATCAGGCATTATCGCTGGTGGGGAGCAATGATTTATCTTACTGGCTAAAAGATTATTACAATGAACTGACAGAAGAAGGGAAACAATTATTTAATTCAAAACTTTATAATGAAGGTAGTAAAAGTGCTTTGAAGGTGGCTGAAGTAAAAGCTGTTTATACGGATAGTGCACCTTTGGTAAATGGTTTTGAAGTGCTGAATAAATACTTTGATGAAACATTTGCTTCCAATCCACTGGTAATTGCTTTTGGTGAAGATTTGGGTTATATCGGTGATGTGAATCAGGGTTTCAGTGGATTACAAGAAAAATACGGAGATCAAAGAATTTTTGATACCGGAATTAGAGAGCTTACCATCATGGGTCAGGGTATAGGGCTTGCCCTTCGTGGATTGAGGCCTATTGCCGAAATACAATACTTGGATTATCTGCTTTATGGGCTTCAACCCCTGAGCGATGATGTAGCTACTTTGCATTATCGTACAGCTGGAAATCAAAGTTGCCCCTTGATTGTACGTACCCGGGGCCATAGGCTGGAAGGTATTTGGCATAGCGGCTCACCAATGGGTGTTGTTATTAATGCGCTGCGAGGTATGTATATATGTGTACCTCGCAATATGACGCAGGCGGCTGGTATGTATAATACTTTATTACAAAGCAACGATCCCGGTTTGGTGGTAGAGTGTTTGAACGGTTACAGGTTAAAAGAAAAAATGCCAACCAATCTTACCACATTTACGGTTCCATTGGGCATACCAGAGATTATTAAGGAGGGGAGTGATGTAACCATTGTTTCTTATGGTTCGACGCTACGCATTATACAGGATGCTGTTCAAACATTAGAGAATCAAAACATCAGTTGTGAAATAATTGATGTACAAACCTTATTGCCATTCGACGTCAATCATAAGATACTTGATTCACTTAAAAAAACAAACCGGATAATTTTTATAGATGAAGATGTACCCGGTGGTGCAGCTGCTTATATGTTTAATAAAGTAATGGAAGAACAAGGAGGTTATAAATATTTGGATGTAGCACCTCGTACTATAACCGGTAAAAGCCATCGGCCGGCCTACGGAAGCGATGGTGATTATTTTAGTAAACCAAATGCAGAAGAAATTGAATCTGTAATAAAGGAAATGATGGCAGAATAGGAATAGTGTCTTTTATTTCGTAATTTGATGCGATAATAAATATTCAAAATTAAAAACAAGTACTATGGCAGTAGTTAAAGTAATTGAATTAATTGCATCTTCCGAAAAAAGCTTTGATGATGCAGTAAATGAAGCTGTTAAAGAAGCATCAAAAACAGTTAGAAACATTGATTCCGTTTGGGTAAAAGACATGAAAGTTCATGTTAAGGATGGGAAAATTGCATCTTACGGTGTTATCTGCAAAGTGTCTTTCAGAGTAGATTAAGACAAGGATAATATTTAATCTTTCATGTACTCAAAACCCGGGTAGGCTATTTATTGTTGAATTAATTTTATCACAACCATATTAAAATGCCTACCCAATTTCTTTTTATCATTGATATTCTTGGCACTATTGCATTTGCCATTTCCGGCGCTTTCCTTGCAATGGAAAAAAAGTTAGATCCATTTGGTGTTCTGGTTCTTTCATTTGTAACGGCAATTGGTGGAGGTACATTAAGGGATACATTGATTGGCAACCTGCCTGTAAGCTGGCTTACCAATTCAACAGCCACGATTGTAATTTTTTGTTCGTCAATTGTTACTATGTTTTTTGGTCGTTATATCAAACAACTGACTACCACACTGTTTTTATTTGATGCTTTAGGCTTGGGACTGTTTACAATGGTAGGCATAAAGTTGGGTATGCAAAAGGACTTCAGCATAGGCGTGTGTATTGCACTGGGCACCATTACGGCTTGTTTTGGCGGTGTTGTGCGTGATGTTTTGTTAAATAATATTCCGCTACTTTTTCGAAAAGAAATTTATGCACTGGCCTGCATAGCGGGCGGTTTATTTTATTTTTTTATAAGAGAACTTCATGTGGAAAAGGACACCGCAACAGTTATTTCAATTTTAGTCATTTTCTTTATTCGAGTTCTGGCATTTCGGTTTAAAATTTCATTACCTCAATTCTATAATCAATAGTTTTCTGTTTATTGTATAAGGGGGATTTAGAATGCTAAGAATTTCTCTATTTCATATCTACTTCCATCTTTCATGATTATGCTGGCAGAAATTGTAAATTGTCCCCAGCAGGTAAATTTTATTTTAAAATTGTTTTTTCTTTCTTTCGATTTTCTGAGTTGTGGGTTAAAGGTCGGATGTAATTTGTATTCAACGTAGCTGATTTTGTTTAATGCGGCTTGCGAGCTTTCAATAAAAACAGATATTTCTTTTTGGTTGCCACTACTTTGATTGCGTTCTGGTGCTGATAAATTTCTAACAGTATAGTTCACATTAAAATTTTCAACTTCCGGTATGTTGGGCAATTCGTCGAAGCTTAAGTAATGGCTTACAATTTTTTGCGTACCGTCTTTGAATTTGATGGTTGCTTTAATTTCAAACATGCCCCACACATATATTCCCACGCCGAAATTTGATCCGGCTTCATCGGCACTTATATATCGGTTGGTAAAGGATGGATGTAACTCGTATGTTACATTTTGGATACTGTTTAAAGCGGTATCACTTCCTGAAACATAAATCTTAATAAATTTTTTGAGATTGGGTTTTTGAGTTTGTTCTTCTTCGGTTAAATCTCTGAATGTATGAGCAACGGTAACAGCCTTATCTACTGAGGGTGTAATGGTTGACTGCTTTTTTCCATAGAGTGTTGTCACGCCGATAATGTCTCCTGCACTTAACTTGCCCCAGTTGCTATAGCTGGGATTGCAGTAGTTCATTACTGAATATAAATCGCAGGTAGTGATATAATAGTCGCCATCAGAACCCTGAGGATCATCATCACAGAAGTGACAATCTTTTCGGTTATGTTCATGAGAGAAACCAAGTGCATGGCCAAATTCATGAACTGCAATTGCGATGATATAGTCTTTTCTGCGATTTTTCATGGTTGGCGACCAGTTGTTAAAAGTGAAGTTGAGTACCATGCCATTTTCTAAACCGTCAAGTTGATTACCAAGAAATTTGACATGTGGCCCATAGCTATCGTCGCTTATTCTTATTCTGATTCCGCGAGAATTTGCGGTACTCGTTCCCCAGCCTGTAAATTCAATATCTGCATATTTCTCCCAACTGTTTTTAATTGCTGTTTTCACCCATTCACGCTCCATCTTATTTTTATCATTTGGGTTCTCCCAGCTTACTGATATTTTTTTCGTCTTCCATTTACTTCCTTTTAATGCAAATGCATTTAAAGTCTGACTATTTACATCACAAGTATGAATAAGCAATAGAGCGATAAATATATATTTGTTCATTTTGATTAACATTTCAGAATGGATGATTAACAGAAAAATAAATTTCTTTATTGATTATTGTAAACGGGCAAGGTTCAGGAAAGGTTGCATATTAAAATTGCCGGGTCAACTCCGACAATTTTAATAATAATTGAATAGTTCTTAAACGAATACGATTTGTTAATCGTATTTTTAGATGCCCAACAGATATTGGCTATTGATAAACTGTGCAACGTCTTTCAGGTTTTTTGTTTTTTCATAAACGGCAAGCTGTCTATCGGCACCTGTTCCATTTTCAATCATTTTCAATACATAAGCAATACGATGCCTGCTTCCCAAATGATCTAAAACGGGATCAAGAAAATCAAGCAGCTCCATAATGAGTGCTCTTGTATTTACTTCTTCTTCTTTTCCAAAATCAATTAAATAACCATCAACCCCATAGCGGCTGGCTCTCCATTTATTTTCGTTGAGCAACGCTCTGGAGTACTGGATATAATTCATATTTTTTGATCGCAGCATATAAATTCTGGCACATATAGCCTGAAATAGCGAGGCCAATGCAATGGTTTCATCTACGGTCAAAGGAATATCACATACTCTGAATTCAACCGTATTAAAAAATGGATGCACTCTTAAGTCCCACCATATTTTTTTGGCATTATCAATACAGTTGGTTTTAATCAACAGTTTTACATAGTTGTCATAGGCTTCAATGCTTTCAAAAGCATCCGGAATTCCGGTTCTTGGAAATTTGTCAAACACTTTTGTTCGAAAAGATTTATAACCGGTTACTCTGCCTTCCCAAAAAGGTGAATTGGTGCTCAATGCAAAAACGTGTGGAAGAAAATAGCGAGTACTGTTGGCAATATGGTTTGCCATTTCGCGGCTTTCCATACCTACATGTACATGCAATCCAAAAATCAGATTGCTTCTGGCTGCTTCTTGTAATTCGTTTACAATTTCATTGTAGCGAATATGATCAGTAATCAATTGACTTTCCCAGTGGCTGAAGGGATGTGTGCCTGCAGCACCCATTGCAAAACCTAAGTCACCGGCAATGGTTGAAATGGTACGACGTAAAGTAGCAACGTCTTTAAAGGCTTCATCAGCATCAGCACATATATCTGTTCCTACTTCTACCACTGCCTGATGCATTTCGGCTTTTACTTTGTCTTTGATCACCTTTTGACCTTCCTGTACAATTTTTTGCTGATGACTTTTCAACTCAAATGATTGTGGATCGAGTACCATGTACTCTTCCTCAACACCCAGCGTAAAACTTTTATAATTCAAACTCATCTTTTTTATTATGGTTAAATCAATGGTGATTTATTGCTGCTTCTTTTCACATATTCGCCCCAGGTCAGGTTATCCTGTCCGTCTTTTTGTTCCAATGCTTTTTCAATTGCATAGTTTGCGGCTGTTTCTACTACCCATTCGAAGTTTTCATCGCCCACACTGTTTCTGTCTGCATCGGGTGCCGGGTTGCAAAAATCAATGGCATAAGGGACACCATCACGCACCGCTAATTCTACAGTATTAAAATCGTAACCAAGATATTTATTGATTCTTAAAACGATATCTGTCATCTGTTGAAGTCTTTCGGCAGAGGGTTTAAAATCCGCCACATAACGAAGGTGGTGTGGGTTGCGTGGTTCATAAGACATAATGCGTACATATTTACCACCAATACAATAGCAGCGATAATATTCAGTAAACACGATTTCTTCCTGAAGCAACATTACCAGTTGACCGGTTTCGCTGTGTTTGGTAAAGAAGTCTTCTGAATCTTTTATTTTATATACATGCTTCCATCCGCCACCGGCAAATGGTTTCATATATGCGGGAAATCCAACATAATTAAAAATGCTTTCCCAATCAAGCGGGAAGGCGAGATTGCTGAACGATTCATTGGAAGTATCGTCGGGCAAATCACGGGAAGGAATGATAGCGGTTTTAGGAACGGGTACATCCACTTTTGTCATCAGGCAGTTATTAAAATATTTATCATCAGCACTCCACCAAAATGGATTGTTGATAACGGCAGTACCGGTTACTGCTGCATTTTTGAGCCAGGTACGATAAAATGGAACGTCTTGCGAGATGCGATCAAAAATAACTGCATAGCCGCTAAACTCGCCTTGCATAGCTTTATCTATTCTTACCGGTTCAGCAATAATGCCCGGAACATTTTTACTGTTAACTCTTGCTACAAATGCTTCGGGGAAGGATCTTTCCTTTCCGTGTAAAATGCCAATTTTCTTCATATCCATTTTGTTTTATTGTTATTAAGGTAGCTGTTGCAACAGCCTTTTTCAAATGTATCTTTTCGGAATGAAATAAACAAACGAACCCGTCATGTATTTTCAAAATTCTGATTGAAATTTAGCAAACGATAAACCCTTAGATTTGCGCCATGTATTCATTGAAAGAGGTTTCCGTACTGGTAGAACAGAATCTGATAAAATCTACTTTTTTAAAAAGGACTGTTGTTGTTGATTTTTATTTTCCCGCAAACGTTAACACTGCAAATTCGGCAAGTGTATTATTGATAAATGACGGGCAGGATATGGTGCGAATGGAGTTTGCCGAAATTCTTGAGAAAATGTATGGTGTAGATATGATTAGTCCGCTTATCTGTATTTGTATTCATTGCGGTACGGAGCGTAAAAGAGAATATGGTGTTGCAGGTATTCCCGATTACAAGGGTAGGGGGGATAAGGCCCAGTTGTACACCCGTTTTATTTTGGAGGAGCTTTTGCCTGTTGTTAAGAGCAGATTTCCTGAAACTGAAAGCGAACCAAAAGCTTTCGCAGGATTTTCGCTGGGGGCATTATCTGCTTTAGATATTGTTTGGCATCACCCTGATATTTTTAATAAAGCAGGTGTTTTCTCAGGCTCACTTTGGTGGCGAAGCATGGATCAGGAATTGCCTGAGTATGACGATCAGGAGCATCGAATCATACATAAAGTTATCAGAGAGGATGTAGCGAAACCCGGTCTCAAATTCTTTTTTCAATGTGGTAATATGGATGAAACAAAGGATAGAAATAATAACGGGATCATAGATTCAATTGACGATACGCTTGATTTGATGTACGAATTAAAAGAGAAGGGCTATGAACCCGGCAGAGATATTGAGTATCTGGAACTTTCAGATGGCAGGCATGATGTACCTACCTGGGGAAAAGCAATGCCGGTATTTTTGAATTGGGGATGGGGAAGGAGGAAGGTGGAAAGCAATAAATGATAGTTTGAATATTTGAGACGAACTTATTTGAAAATTTCAAGTATAAAAAAAATCCCGCTTCTGGCGGGATTTTTTTTATAGGTCTATTTACTTTATTAATTAAAGATATATCTTAAACCAAACTGTACAGAGTAAGTAGATGCAGTACTGATAACATCGCTAAATGTTCTTGTTATAATTTGATTCTGAGATGTTGCCAATCTGAATTGTGGAACTACGGCACCACCAGGTACAACGCTGTTCATATTTTGTGGAACCAGTATTGAACCAGCGTTCAAAGATTTTACTTTGCCCCAGCTTGGGTTCAATAAATTACCAAGATTCATAACATCAATTGTAAACTGAAGCGTATTTTTTGTTTTTCCGGCTTTTGCAAAAATGTCTTGTACAAATTTTGCATCCAGTTGATTTCTCCAAGGGAAAAGACCGCCATTACGCTCAGCATACTGACCGCGGTGAGAACGTAAATATTTGTCCTGGCCGATATAATCTTCAAATAATCTACGTTGTGCATTTTGATCATATACTACGCCATTCACTGTTTGAGAAGCAAATTGCATTTGCGTAACTTCTACAGCAGTAGGAATATACAATAAGTCGTTACCATTTACGCCGTCTCTATTGTAGTCGCCGCTATATACATAAGAGAAACGACCATCGGCAGAACCACTATAGAATAATGAAAGGGTAGTAGCCAGATGTTTTAAATATTCCTTACGATATGAAACCATTGCAACTACACGGTCAGGCATTACATATTGTGCAGTTGCCAGATTGGGAGTATTTAATCCTTTTACTTGTTGAGTTGTTTGGTACGTACCTAAAGCCTGATCGCCGTTTCCGTCAAACAGGTTAGCCGCCAGCGCTTTTGTATAAGATACAGAAGCCATAAAACCTTTACTAAATGGTTTTTCAAACTTAGCGGTGAAATAAGCACTGTAACCTCTGGTGCCATTATCAATGATAACAGGAGTGAATGCAGAATTTCCACCTACTACAAACTGACCAGCAGGATTCAAAGTATTGATAAATCTTGTAGGAACAGTAGCTCCATAGATTGGTCTATTGTCAGGATAGCCGGCTACATTAATATTTTGAGCTGCCTGATAATTGGGACTTCTAAAGAAAGCTGTGTTTACATCTTTATTGAAACTTGCTTCTAAAGAAGCAACTATACCCCAAGGTAGTTTTGTATCCATTGCCAGACTAGATTTCCATGTTTGGGGGTTTTTAAATCCTGGATCCATTGCTGTAACTGAAGAAGGTACAATGGTACCTGCAACAGGTACAGTAGCAGGTCTGTATGCAACTGGATTTGGATTGAAAGGACCGGGTGTTAAAACTCCCGTAGGTGTTCCGTTTGTGTTATACATATTGAACGCTTGCGTTACCTGTATCATTCCATTGTCGCCCGACTGGCTTACAATCCATACGAAAGGAATCTTGCCTGTAAATAAGCCTGTACCACCACGTATTTGTAATGAACGGTCGCCATACACATCCCAGTTAAATCCAATTCTGGGAGACATCATGATCACTTTCTTTGGAAGGGTTCCAGTATTTACTTTTTCGCCAAAGGCAAAGTTTTGACCATATACTAATGGGTGTGTTTGTATTTGAGGAACACCAGGATAAGTAGGCAGATCTAAACGCATACCTATTGTCAAACGAAAATTCTTATTCAAATAAATTTCGTCTTGTGCATATACTGAATATTGACGGAAATCAAATGCAGAGAATGCAGGTGCGAAATTTTTAGAAAGAGAATAAGTTATTACGAAATCGGTTGGCAATTTGCGATTAAGTGGATTGGGATCCAAGGCGCTTGCAAAATCATTCCATGTAGCAAAACGGTAATAGCTGGTACCGAAACGCTGGAATCCGTTAATCGTTTTATTAAAGTCTATCTGACCACCAATAGTCCAGTGATGCTTGTTTACTTTGAAAGTTACATTATCCATTATAGAGTACATCTTTACTTTACGCAGGTTGCCAAAGCTAAATGGCTCAAATCCAAAAGATGTATAGGGTGCTCCAATACCTGTTAAAGGTTGTGTAGGTACACCACCACCATTACTCATAATATCAACAAATGGAAATATTTGACTTTCTGTTGAACGTGAATCATTTTGATAAGTATATGTTGCACGCAACATATTTGATAAGCCTTTGAATGTTGAATTTAATTCACCTGCGAATGAATAAAAATTAGCACCCTGGAAGTAGTTAGAATTTTTGAACCAAAGCGCTGTAATAGCTTGTCTGTTCGCTGTGGTTCCAGAAACAGTTCCGGCACCACCTACTGAAGTACTAGGAGGGTTTGGCTCGCCACCTTCTACCTGACTATATCGGATATTGAACTTATGGTTACGACTGATATTCCAGTCTATACGAGCCATAATTTTTTTGCGAGAAATATCGGGTGTGTAATTATCAAATGGGCCGGTAACATAGCCATAGTTTGTTAACAGGTAATTGCTGATATAGTTAAGTGAATCTGCTGTTGGTCTTACAATACTGGTATTGGTACCTCCATAAGGATTAGCAGCGGTTGCCGCAAATCGTGTTTGAATAGATTTTGGCTGAGTTTCAGATTCGAAGTTTACAAAGAAGAAAAGTTTGTTTTTTACAAGTGGTCCACCAAAACTTACACCCCATTGACTGAATTCTTCAGGAGGACGGTTGAAATAAGTCTTTTCTACTTTGCGACCACGAAAACGCTCATTTCTGAAATATTTATAAATGGATCCGGTTAATTTATTAGTACCGGATTTTGTAACCGCATTTATAGAACTGCCGATAAAACCGGACTGACGTACATCGTATGGATTGATGCTTACAGAAATTTCACCGATGGCATCTAATGAAATAGGAGCACCGTTGGCAGGCAGATTACCACCTATACCAAAGCTGTTATTGAAATCAGAACCATCAATAGTAAAATTATTTTGACGATAATTACCTCCACCAATAGCCTGACCGTTTGATTCGGGTGTCATTCGAGTCAAATCATTTAAACTACGGTTGATGGTAGGTGCGATGCCTATTTGGCGAGAACCGATGTTGGTAATGTTACCGGTTCTGTTGGGGTTCAATACACTGATTCTTCTGGTGGTTGCAGAGACAGTTACTTCTGTCAATGCGTCTTTTCTTTCCATGGTAGAGTTTAAAATAAACGACTCAGCCAATTGAAGATAGACATCAGTAAAAGTTACCGGTTTGTGGTCAACGTAAGTTATCTCAATGGTGTATGGACCACCGGGTCGCATATTCTGAATACTAAAACTGCCACCACTCTTACTGGTAGTAGAGTACTTAGTTCCGGTAGGAATATGTGTAGCAACAATGGTAGCACCTGTAAGTGTTTCAGTGCCATTGGCTCCACCTTTTACCGTTCCGTTCAGAGACGAGGTTGTTACTTGCGCAAATAACAACGGACTGACCATCAAGGTCAAAGCAAAGAAGAAGAGTATTCTCTTAAGCATAATTTTTGGTTTTCGGTTGCAAAGAAAAGGAATAATTCCCGATTAAAAATAGGCAAATATTAACAATTTGTGCCTGAAAAATAAGGCTTTATAATGACATTTAAATATTCATTTTTGCTGCCCCATATTTTTGACTATAGATATAACTGGGGAATGATATGTATCTACAATTGATATAGCTGAATTTAAGCTATACCTATTTATCTATTTAGCTCTCTGAAACTCAGTTATTTTCTTATTTCCTGATGTTCAATTGGTGGACTCACAGGCATTTTTGTAGCATTTTTTGCCCTTTTTTTAAAGAAAAGTCGCCAAAATTTATCAGCATCTTTTCGGTAAGCTATTCCGGCTCCCATTTTATTTGCCCGGCCTGGTCCCGAACTGGTTGTTGAAAGAAAGTCTGAGTTTTGTCTAAAAAATAAATTTGCTCTAAAAGTGCCCGAAGGATTTAATAAGATTTCTAAGTTGGCATTTAGCAGGCCCAGTGCTTCTTGTTGTATTGATGTTGATTGCCCCAGGTTAATACCCTCTACCGAACCTCCAAGTGAGATAATTATCCTGTCGTTTAAGAAAGACTTTCCAATTGAAAGGTTTAAATCACTTCCAATACTCAAGCCCACATCTTGATCCAATACATTTCTGTTGTAAATGGAACTATTAAAATTAACAATCAGTTTCTGGGAATTAAATATATCACTAATCGCTTTTTTAATCCTGTCATTTATAACGCCAAAGAAAATACCGGATAAGCTGTTTGTAATTTCCTGTATGGAGCTTTTAGCAGTAAGTTCAACCGGCGCAAAGGAGCCAAAAACCACAAGATATGTTGCCTGTTTCTGTAGTTCGTTTGCATTCTTTTGCAATTGTTGTAAGCCAAATGCAAGACCCGGATCATTTACAGCGGCACTGGTAGAAGGGAAGTCAAGACCAAATTCAATTTTTGGGCTAAATAAATGATCGGTAAGTTTTGCTACTACATAAACATCACTGTAAGCATTGGCAACTTTATTATCTAATGATACCAGTGTCGATTTTAAAGGGGCATAGCTTACCCTGCTGGCAGTATATACGGCAGTAAGATTGATGTTGGCATCATAGGGGTCGCCATTCCATTCAATATAGTTTTCACTTCCTTTGCGCAGTTCAAATGGCTTTTTGAAATAGGATTGAAAAGTGAAAAGGTAATTGCCTTCATCTATATCAAAACGGCCACGCATTTGCAATGGCTCTGCCGTACCCGAAATAATATTTAATGTACCCTTTCCTCTTCCTTTTATGATATCACCGGTTAATTCGTCTATCTGTACTTCCAGATTGACTGCCGGTGTAGCAGTTACTTTTACATTGTAAATAATATTAGTTGCGTTTTGTGGTGCATCAATATCAGTCATTTCTTTTCCAAATTTTCTTTCTACAAGAAAATCTGCTGAGCCCGACTCTCGAGTACTCGATGGCGGAATGACGATATGACTACTGTCTTTCCCAAAGGCCTGGCCTACTGCATCTATATCCATAAACATTTCTGACTGCGGACCCAGCAATGAAAATGAACCAGTGCCAAACACACGGCCATAAAATTGTTTGTTGTCTTTAATCGTGGTATTTAATAATAATACGGGTTTATTGTTCTCTCTTCCCGGGCTGTTGGGTTTTTGAGTCGTAACATCCAGATTATAAAACATGTTTTTAAATGACTGATGTTCTATGCCACCTCTTAAATAAACAGGATTTTTGGTTACCGTATCAGTAAGTACAATGCCGTCAAAGTTAATTTCTTCCGGCGTTATTTTTATGGTCGTGTCTTTTATACGATAATAACATTGTGTAAAGTTTACTCGAAGCCCTGCATCCATCAACTTCCCTTTTCCATTAACAGCTAAATCATCAAACTCGCCTTTCAAACTAATATCGCCTGTAAGATAGCCTTGTATGTCAGAAAATAAATTGCCCAGAAACCGCTCTAAAACTTTAATCTGGAATTTTTTTGCTTGTAATGAAATCAAGTTATTGTCTTTTGCTTTTTCAGCATCACCAATAATGACTTTACCATCAAACCCTAAATAATTTTCCTGATTGAGTGTATTCCCCTTAAATACGAGTTCACTTGTTTTTTTATTAAAGTCAACCGTTGTTTTTACAGCACCTAATGAGTCATTATCCAATTGTAAATCTTTGGTGAGCAAATCATTTGAATAGATATGAAGATCATTCGTAAAGTTTTCTGCAATTACGGTTCCTGATATAGAACCCACCAGCCTGTTTTTGGGCATGATGTATGGGCCGATATCGCCCAGGTTAATATTGCTCAATGCAATCTGCAGATTGTTTTTACCGGCTTCAGCAGCAGGAATGGTATTGATGACAACTTTTTGTATTCCCGATTTTTCATCGCCTTCGCTAAGGATGAGCCGGCCACTGGCGGGATTACCATCGCTAAATGTCATTCTGCCTTCCTGGTCTATGGTCCATTGCTTTCCATTTACAGTAAATGCAGATGGTTCAAAGTCGATACTAACCGAATCTTTACCCGTAAGCACCCATGCATTTATATTTGCTTTTTCTAATGCCTGTGTAGCTCCTGTTTGTAAAGAGATGTGTGAAGAATCGTTGCCGGAATTAATACTGAAAGTGACTAAAGGGAAATTCAGGCTATCGTTGAGTCTGAAATTTCTGGCTTCACCATTTAAAGCAAGTCGATTGTTTTCGCCTTTAGCATCCAGTTTTACTTCGTCAAAACTATATTTTCCCCAGCTGAATTGAGGAATGCTGTCAAGCATATAAAACTTGTTTTGACCCGGATTTAAATAGCCTTGAAACCGACTGTTATTAAATCCGCCTAATTTGGGATGAATCAACTGTGCGTAATCTTCAAAATAATATGTGGAAATATCAAAATTAATTTCCTGGTTTTGAGGAACCCTTGCAGGGGCTTTAAAATAAGACGGATAATATTTGTGCAACATCCAACTAAACCCATCAGCAAGCTCGTTTAACTTGTAAGAACCATTGATGTCTGCTTTAAACTCGTTAGAAGCTATTGACATTTTCTTATTGATGCCGGAACCGGTTGTAGAAATTACAAGCGTGTCAAATGGTAATGGTCGTCCATCGCGGGTTAATGTGGCCGCACTGATTTTTGCAGTGCCCGAAAAATTGTCGATGTTATTGCCGCTGAAATTGAGATCTAATTTGCCTTCAAAATTTATTTCATCTTTTGTAAGTCCCAGGTTTTTTAATTTCAGTGTGTGCACATTTCCTTTCAATTTGTAAACGGGAATATCTTCGTTAAAATCTATTTCACCATTGATATCCTGAAGTGCAACATTGGGATCGTCAATGGAAGCAATACCTGCAAAAACGTTTTTATCTAAATTTCCTTTTGCTTTTAAGTTGTGATAACGGTAGCCGTTAAAATCTACAAATCCGATGTTACCATCTATGTTTGTGTTTCTTTTTTGGGTACTAAAACCACTGCCCAATACTTTTAAGTTGAATGATGTGGCTCCCAGTTGTTTGTTTTCGAGCAATGCACCCAGGTTGAAATTTTTTGATGCAATGGTGCCTGAATAAACGGGTTCTTTACCTCCCGGAAATTTCATATTTAAATCGGTGTGTAAGGTGCCCAGATTTGTTTGAATCGTACCAAACGCTACAAAGTCTCTTATAAAGCCAGTAAAGTTTCCATTAAAATTCAAGTGTTGAAGTTTTCTGAAATCGGGGTTTGATATACGTCGCAATGCCGGAATGACTGAAAGTGCATCGCCGTAGGTAGTACGCAAATCATTTGCTTTAAGGTCAATGAAAGTTTCATTTATGTCTGGCAAACCGGTTAGGCTTATGTCGCCTACTAATAAAGTGCCCATTCCGGTTTTTACATTCATATTACTTCCTTTGAGGGCATCAATGGTGCCTTGCACATTGCCGGATAGTTGAAAAACTTTTTTCCATTGTTTTAATGCGGGAGCAAAAAAAGCAATATCGTCGCTGTTGATTTGTGAGGATTCAAAGTTTCCCTGCAATTTTACTGCGTGTAAAAAATCGTCAAGATCATCCATCTCTTTATAGCTCATTCTAAAAGAATTCCGGATGGTGCTTCGATTGGTTTCTATGTCAAGATTATCGAATGCCATTTCTTGTGGTGTAAACTTTGCATCGGCCTTCATCTGCTTTACTTCCAGTCCGCTACGTTCTTTTGTGTTTAGCGAAAGTGAAGCGGTTATCGTGTCTTTGTTCCAGATGACATTGGTAAGCTCGGTATTTATATTATTGAATTCAATATGCCTTCCATCAAAATGAGCAAGTGGAGGCTGGCTTGATTGTTTTTCGTTTTTGAAAACACCATTGGTAAGTTTCAGTTTATCAAGATGTACCCACCAGCCACCACGATTCCATTGTAGTAAAGTGTCAATTATTTTTGGTGATAGGGTTTTTGATTCTGTTGAAGGTGGCTTTGATTTGTTGTAATTATAAATCATTACAAATGGCTGGTCAACCAACAATTCGCTGATGTCAGCCTTTTTGTTTGCAAGGTTAATTTCTTTTGCATTTAAGCTCATGCTGCCCATGCGGATGGTCATATCATTTCCCAGCCAGGCATCTTTTTTCAGAAATGTAATATTCTTTAACTCCACCTTTTTCAGGTTCAATTGCATGCCTCCTTTTGCACTGTTTTTGTTTGATGTATTAGAACCACCCAAATAATCAAATAAAAATTGTTGTTGCCAAACGGAATCCGTTCGTTGAAATTTAACTAATGCATTTTCCAGCCCAATATATTTTAGCGTAACATTTTTTTTGAAAAAGAACCAGTCCGTAATTCTGACTTTTGCATCGCCGGCATATAATATTGTATCGCCCTGCCGGTCTTCAATCATCAAACCTTCCAGGCGCATGCGGTTGAACAGCGAAAAATCAACATGTTTTACAGATACTTTGGTGTGCAGGTTTTTAGATAGTTTGTTTGTAACCTGACGGGCAATCCAATTTTGACCAAAAGGAGTTTGTATAAAAATCCAGGCAGCCAAAAGCAGAAAAAGCAGGGAGCCAATAAACCAGAGTAATATTTTTTTAAATCTCTTCAGCCTCAGTTATTTGCGTGTAAAAGTAATTAATCGCACCCTATGGACAAATTCAATACCAAAACCGTTTAAACAAATTATAAAATTGAATGGGTAAGAGGCAGGAATGTGCTATAAGTAGCAATCATGCGTTTGAAGATGATGCCGGTAAAATTAGCGGAAACGCTTCTGTTAAATTATTTATGAAATTCAAATTTGGAATGGTCTTATTATTCTAAATTTTTGGTGTCGATTACTATTTTCTTGCGATTCAGAAATTTTCCGATTGTAAGGCCATAGACCCGGTGTCTGATTTTGGGTCCACCGTCTTCATTATTAATGCTGGCAGCACCGTGTGTGTATTGTACCGAAATGAAAACGCCTGATTTGGTTTCATAGCCAAGTTGTAATAATAAATTACCACCAAAATATCCATAGTCGCCATCAGTAGCAAACTTCATTTTACGATCAACAGTACCGCCCGTAGTATCAAATTTTTCTTTTCCGAATAACTGAATATCAATAGAAGGACCTGCTTTTAAATAAAGGTGACCCGGTGTTTTTCCAAAATCATATTGTAGTAAAGCAGCAAGCTCAAAAGTATGTATCGTTGTATTGTTATTTTTAGCCTTAGGGCCGGGCGGATAAACAAACTGCGTAAAAGTTACCTTGTAGCCTTTCCAACTATAAAAAACCTCCGGCGAAAAAAAGAGTTTATTTTCAAAAGGTATTTTTAAACTTACGCCGGCATGAAATCCATATTTCGGATCTTGTTTTTGTTTCTCATTTAAAATGGTGTATCTGGCAGCTGTTATCTGTGGCCCTGCAAAAATTCCCCATTCAACTTGTGCGTTGAGTTTGCCTGTTAAAAGGAAGAATAAAATGATGTAAATAGCTTTTTTCATTTGTGGCTTGAATAAGCGATAAAAGTAAATAATGTAATTGAGCTGTGCAAGGATTATATTATTTCAGAATTTTTTGGCAGGGTCTTTTATTTCTCCACCATCATTATACTCTTTAGATTTTCCTTTTGCAATAGAAAGCGATTTCCAGTTTTCATTTTTAATTAGCTTTCCAATGAATAATAGCTGACCGATGTGCAATGGATAATGGGCCAGTTGCCGGTTGATGGCATCTATTGCACTCAGTGGCTCCTTGCGTATGTAAACGGTTTTTAATAATTCATCGGGTTGTAAGGCTTGTAATGTTTGCAGCAGACAAGTCCATCCCTTTTCCCATAATTCCATTAATTGTGCACGGTTGTAATGTTGATTTTCAAACTCAGCATCTCTTTGTCGCCATTCTTTTTCACCATCTTCAGTTAGAAAATTGGTGAAACGGCTTTGCATATTTCCGGAAAGATGTTGAATGATAACCGCAATACTGTTTGATGAAGCATTAGCCTCAAAATGAAAATCTTTATCTGCTAGTTGCTCAAATACTTTATCTCCCTGATCTTTATAATATTTGAATCTTCTGATGACGGTTTGTAAATATTCGGTACCTACATTCATTTGTGTTTTTTTTAATGTCTGATAAACTTTAATAGCCTTCCGCCGAATCATCGCCTCTTACATCTGCCACCGCCTCCATTTTTTTACCGGGCAGCATTTTTATTACTTCTGTTCTTCCAATGGGGCCTCTTTCTTTTAAAGTATAACCCATTTTTCGAAGTGCTTCTCTGGTTGTTTCGGGTATGGCTCTTTCTATACTTATTTCATCGGGCAGCCATTGATGATGAAATTTTGCTTTCCACACTGCGTCCTCTGTGCTCATATTAAACTCGAGTATGTCAACTAAGGTTTGAAATACAGATGTAGGAATAGTAGTGCCACCCGGTGTACCTACAACGAGATAAGGATAGTTGTCTTTTAAAACAATGGTGGGTGTCATGGAACTCAACATTCTTTTTCCCGGGTAAATGGCATTGGCCTCGCCACCTACTGCGCCATACATGTTTGGCGTGCCTGGTTTGATGCTGAAGTCATCCATTTCATCATTTAAAAAAAATCCTGCACCACCTACTACGGTTTTGCTGCCATACGAATCGTTTAATGTGGTAGTAACTGCCACTGCATTTCCGTCTTTATCCAAAACACTCAGATGTGTAGTTTCTTCGCTTTCGTATCCGGCTATTTTTCCCGGAAGTATTTCGCTGCTGGGTGTAGCTTTGTTGGCATTGTAACTTTGCATTCTTGATTTCAGATAGGAATCGCTAATCAGTTCTGCAACGGGCACTTTATAAAAATCAGCATCACCCATATAGCGGGCACGGTCGGCAAATGCTCTACGTTCAACTTCTGTCATTAATTGTATGGATTGCGGAGAAAGAAAACCCATGCTACCAATATTGCGGTCTTCAATCATCTTCATCATTTGGTTTAATAAAAGTCCGCCACTGCTGGGCATGGGCATGCCAATAATTTTATATTCTTTATAGTTAAAGCTATGAGGCACTCTTTCTTTTGCTTTATAATTTTTTAAATCTTCCAGCGTGATGATTCCGTTTCCTCTTTTCATTTCTGCTACAATCAATCTGGCTGTTTCTCCTTCATAAAATCCGGCTTGTCCATGATCACGAATGCGTTTTAAAGTATTTGCTAAATCAATTTGAATTAATGTATCGCCTTTTTTCCATTCTGTTTTTACAAAAGCAGGCATTACGGTATTGTATTTAATAAGTGCCGTCTGTAAGCTGTTAAACGATCTGGCTTCTCTTTCAGTTATACAAAATCCTTTTTCAGCAAGATCAATTGCCGGTTGTATGAGTTTTTCAAATGGAAGTTTGGCGTATGCGTAAGACGCAAACAAGCCTGCCACGGTACCGGGTACACCGCTTGATAAATGTCCTTCCTGGCTTTTTTCAAAAAGCGGATCTCCGTTTTTATTCAAATACATATCGCGGTGTGCACTGCTTGGAGCCATTTCACGATAATCAATCGCTTTGAGCTGACCATTGCTCAAGCGGGCAACAAGAAAACCTCCACCACCCAGGTTGCCTGCATTGGGATAAACTACGGCAAGTGCCAGTTGCGTGGCAATAGCAGCATCAACAGCATTGCCACCTTGTTTCAATATTTCTACACCTACTTTGCTTGCCAGTGGATGAGCCGAAACTACTGCACCATTACTCGCAACAATTTTTTTATTACCGGAATATTGGTAAGGATTGATATTTATGGATTGCTGTGTAGCTTGCTTAGTAGCATTGCAGGAGAAAAAAAGTAGCACCGCCAGGCAATAAAATGGATAATACTTTCTCATGAATTTGATTTTCTTATGAAAGGTAAATAATTTCTTGTGAATCATTGATCGCCATTAATATAATTGTGCGTTATTGACTCTCAGGATTACGTAATTTGCCGCTTCAATTTATTTTATGAGAAAGAAAGGAATCTTGTTTGTTATCTGCTTGTTCAATGTATTTTTTATAAATGCACAGTTGAAATCGCCTGAGGCTTTTCTGGGCTACAAAATAGGTACTCGATACACGCCACATTGGAAAATTGTCAGCTATTTTGAGCACGTAGCAGCGCAGTCATCAACAAATGTAAAGCTGGAAAACTATGGAGAAACAAATGAAGGACGTACGTTGCTGTTGGCATTTATTTCTTCAAAAGAAAATACCGCTGTATTGGACGAAATCAGAATGAATAATATGCGGCTGGCAAACACGGCAAAAGATAAAAGAATGCCCGATGAGCAAAATGCTCCGGCTATTGTGTGGCTAAGTTATAATGTTCATGGCAATGAAGCTTCCTCATCTGAAGCTGCGATGATGACTTTGTGGGCATTGGCTGATCCTGCAAATACAAAAACAAAAGAATGGTTGAAGAATACGGTTGTAATTATTGATCCTTGTGTAAATCCTGATGGCCGTGACCGATACGTAAACTGGTATAATGGGATGGTGGGCACAAAGTCCAATGCTTTGCCTGAAACCAGAGAACATAATGAACCCTGGCCGGGAGGGAGAATCAATCACTATTATTTTGACCTGAACCGCGACTGGGCCTGGCAAACGCAGATAGAAAGCCGGCAGCGTATAAAAGTTTATCAGGAATGGCTGCCACAGGTGCATGTTGATTTTCATGAGCAGGGTATCAACAGTCCTTATTATTTTGCTCCGGCTGCGCAACCTTATCATGAGGTGATAACAAAATGGCAAAGAGAATTTCAAGAAACTGTGGGGAAGAATAATGCAAAATATTTTGATGCCAATGGTTGGTTATATTTTACCAAAGAATATTTTGACCTGCTCTATCCATCTTATGGCGATACTTATCCTACTTACAATGGCGCAATAGGCATGACGTACGAACAGGCCGGCCACAGCTCCAGCGGCATTGCGGTTATCAATAATGAAGGCGATACCCTTACACTGCTTGACAGGGCAACGCATCATTTTACTACCTCATTAAGTACCATAGAAACTGCTTCGCAAAATGCAAGCAGGCTTGTCAATGAGTTTAGAAAATATTTTAATGATGCAGTAAGTACAGGAGTGGGGGAGTATAAATCTTATTTGATAAAATATAGCGAGACTGCAAAGCAAAGAATAGATGCATTGAAGGGTTTATTGAATAAAAACGACATCCGGTATGAAGTTGTTTCAGGCTCTACCCGAGGTATGATGACGGGCTATCATTATTTTTCAGGTAAAGAGGAATTATTTGGCGGCAACAACAATGATATCATTATACCCGCACAGCAACCACATAGTGCAATGGTCAAAGTATTGTTTGAACCCAAAACTCAATTGGTAGATTCAGCCACTTACGATATAACGGCCTGGTCGTTGCCGTATGTGTTTGGATTGGATGCTTATGCATCTAAAAACCGGCTTGAATATGGGCAGGCTGATGACCGCAAATTTGTATTTAGTAGTTTGCCCGATGCTTACGGATATGTATTGCCCTGGCAGGGAGTACGCAGTGCAACGGCATTAAGCAGTTTGCTGCAACAAGGTGTAAGAGTTCGTTTTTCCGAAACAGCTTTTGAGTCGGGCGGCAAAAAATTTGAAAAAGGATCATTAATTCTTTTGAAGCACGGCAATGAAAAATTTGGCAATAAGTTGCATGAAGTATTGACCAAAGTGGTAAATGAAAACAAAGTGGAAGCAAACACTGTTAGCACCGGAATGGTGGACAAGGGATTTGATTTTGGCAGTGAAAAAGTAAAAGTAATTAAAGCCCCTAAAGTAGCGGTGCTCGCAGGTGAAGGCGTCAACCCGAATAACCTTGGTGAAATCTGGTATTTCTTTGATCATGAAATAAAATATCCTGTTTCGCTTATTAATGTTGCAGATTATGAAAATGTAAAGTGGGATGATTACAATGTTTTGGTGATGACCTCGGGCAGGTATCCCTTTCTGGATGAAAAATCAGGTGCGGATAAATTGCGTGACTGGATAAGCAATGGCGGCAGGTTAATTGCAATTGAAGGGGCTGTGGGCAGTTTGTCAAAATTGAACTGGGGGTTGCATGAAAAAAAGGGAGCAGACAGTGCCGCTAAGCCGGAAGATAAAAATTTTTATAGCTCATTGCACCGATACGAAGACAGGGAAAGAGAAGGGTTAAAAAGTTTTGTGCCCGGTACTATTTTTAAAGTGGAATTAGATAACACACATCCGCTGGCTTTTGGATATCCCGATTACTATTATACTATGAAGCAGGATAGCAGAATGTATGAGTTTTTGAAAAGCGGCTGGAATGTAGGCGTGATTAAAAAAGAGAATCAGGTAGCCGGTTTTGTGGGCAGTAGTTTAAAAAGCAAATTGAAAGACGGAATGATTTTTGGCGCACAACCATTGGGAGGTGGTCAGATAATTTATCTGGCTGATAATATTTTATTCCGCAATTTTTGGGAAAATGGAAAATTGTTGTTTTGCAATGCCTTGTTTATGACAGGTAATTGATGGACTTGAAAAATGAACTGTTATTTTATAGGAATGGTTTTTAACAGCTATCATTTACACTTATATTCGCTGAATATATTTGCTTATGTCACGTTTATTCCTGTCGTTATTTTGTATTACAGTTTTAAGTAAAATAAGTTTTGCGCAAGCGCCACAAAGCTGGACTTCTGCAGAAATGTATCAGGCAATAAAAAAGCTGAATGTTATAGGTTCAATTCTATACATTGCCGCACATCCTGATGATGAAAATACCCGATTGATTGCTTATTTATCAAAAGACAAGTTGTATCGCACCGGATATTTATCGCTCACCCGTGGTGATGGTGGGCAAAATCTGATTGGCGATGAGCAGGGTGTTGATTTGGGGTTGATACGAACACAAGAATTATTGGCAGCAAGAAGAATTGATGGAGGGGAGCAGTTTTTTTCAAGGGCTTATGATTTTGGTTATTCAAAAAGCCCCGAAGAAACTTTTACTAAATGGGATAAAGAAAAAATACTGAGTGATGTGGTGTGGGTCATTAGAAAATTTCAACCGGATGTTATCATCACCCGCTTTCCTACAACAGGTGAGGGTGGACATGGTCATCATACCGCTTCTGCAATTTTGGCCAATGAAGCATTTAGTGCAGCAGCAGACCCCGGCCGGTTTCCCGAGCAACTGAGTAACGGCGTAAGTATATGGCAGGTAAAAAGAGTGCTTTGGAATACATTTAGTTTCGGTACTACTAATACAACCCGACCTGATCAATTTAAGATAGATGTAGGCGGATACAGCCCGCTGCTAGGAAAAAGCTATGGTGAAATTTCGGCAGCAAGCAGAAGCCAACACAAGAGTCAGGGTTTTGGTGTGCCCGCTTCACGTGGCGAGTCGCTTGAATATTTTAAAGCCACACAAGGCAGTACTCCGGAAAAAGATTTGATGGAAGGTGTTGATCTTAGCTGGAACCGGGTGCCCGGAAGTGATGGCATAGCTGCAATGATAGATAACCTTTCCGCCGGATTTGATTTCTTGCATCCCGAAAAATCTGTAAAAGCGCTGACACAACTGTATCAACAAATCAGTGCAATGCCCGAAAGTTATTGGCGAAATAAAAAGCTGGACGAAGTAAAAGAATTGATTGTTCAATGCAGTGGATTATTTATAGATGCAACAACGCAAGAACATTTTGCCGTACAAACCGATTCGGTAAAAATGAATTTTACATTAAATAATCGATTGGGTGCTGATGCGGTTTTCAATAATCTTTCGGTAGATGAGTTTGATTCTACTTTTAATCAACAACTCACAAAAAATAAAAACTTTAGTTTTTCAAAAACATTATTTGTTCCTTCAAAAAAACCCATCACGCAGCCATATTGGTTAGACAAACAAAAAGCGGAAGGATATTTCAATGTAACCGACGCTAATAAAATAGGTCAGCCTGATGTAGATCCGGCTTATGTTGCCGATTTTGAAATAAAAATTTACGACCTGCCTTTGCATTTCAAGAAAGCTGTAAAATATAAGTACACCGATCCGGTGCATGGCGAATTGTATCAGCCATTGGTAGTAATACCTCCGGTACTGATAGCACCTGATGAAAATATAAAGATGACTAAGAATAATAATCATGTGCAGGGTGTACTCACGCTAACGGGTAAGAAGAAAAATTTTACAACCAAACTATTGGGTGCCGGAGTGGAGCATCCTGCCGAGTTCAAAATAAAATTTGATACAGAAGAAATTTTATTTGAAGAAAAAAATAAAATAGTATCAATAAATTATTCCATAAATGCTAATGAGGATAACCAATACTTTTTTGCTGCAGATGCCAACAATGGCAGAAAAGATGTTTATCATGTGGGTATGAAAGAAATTAAGTATGATCATATACCCGACATTACTTATTTTAATAGAGCGGCTGTTACCAACAAAAAATTAGACTTAAAAACCTATGGGCAGAAAATTGGATATATAACCGGCGCAGGCGATAAGGTGCCCGAGGCATTGATGCAAATGGGGTATGATGTAACGCTGCTGAGTGAAAAGGAGTTGAGTAAAAATAATTTGTCGCAGTATGATGCCATTCTCACCGGTGTAAGGGCATACAACACACACGAATGGATGAACCAGTACTATGATAAGCTTATGCAATATGTAAAGGATGGCGGCAACCTGATAGTGCAATACAATACCAGCAATCAGATTGGTCCGGTAAAGGCGAAAATGGGTCCCTATCCATTTGATATTACCCGCACCAGAGTAACAGATGAAAATGCAACTGTCAATTTTTTAAAACCCGAACATCCGGTGTTTAACTTTCCAAATAAAATAACGGAAGCTGATTTTAATGGATGGATACAGGAAAGAAGTATTTATCATGCAAAGGATACGGAAGGGAAATTTGAGAAATTGATTGGTATGGCCGATGCAGGAGAAAAATCGGATGATGGCAGTTTGCTGGTAGCAAAGTATGGCAGGGGATGGTTTACCTATACAGGCCTTGTATTCTTTAGAGAATTGCCTGCCGGTGTGCCGGGTGCTTATCGGCTATTGGCCAATATCATTGCGTTAAACAAAAAGAAATCGTTCTGATGGCGACAAATAAAAAACCTGATATCAGGAGAGGAGAGATGTCTTTTATATTTGCGATCGTGCTGGGATTGGCATTGGGGCTGGCTATTAAAAAAATCAGAATTGGTATTTTAATTGGTCTGGTATTGGGCATTGTAATTGTGTTTACCGGATGGTTACGTTCAGCAAGGAAATAAAATTTTCGATGTATAATTTTTTGAATTGAAGACAGAAGAAAACGATAAGGCTCCTTTATTCAAATCCTGGACAGGCTGGTACGTATTGGTGCTGCTGGTATTGCTGGGGCTTATTGTTTTATTTTATTTTTTCACAAAAAAATTTCATTAACCCATATTGCCATTTTAAATGAGTCAGATAGATTGGATAGTGCTAATCGTTACCCTGCTGGGCATTATTGGTTATGGACTCTATCGCAGCCGCACTACACACAATCTGGATGGTTATTTTCTATCAAACCGCAGTATGCACTGGGGTTTGATTTTATTAAGCATCATGGGTACACAGGCCAGTGCCATTACATTTCTTACCGCACCCGGACAGGCTTATGATGATGGGATGCGGTTTGTGCAATATTATTTTGGGCTGCCTATTGCTATGATTGTTATCTGTATTTTTTTTGTTCCCATATTCAACAAGCTGAAAGTATATACAGCTTATGAATATCTTGAAAACAGGTTTGACAATAAAACCAGATCATTAACTTCCTTTCTGTTTTTATTGCAAAGAGGATTGTCAACCGGCATCAGCGTATTTGCGCCTTCTATTATATTATCTTCTTTACTGGATTGGAATATTTACTGGACCAATCTTTTTATGGGCGGGTTGTTAATCATATACACCATCAGCGGAGGCGCCAAGGCCGTTGCTTATACTCAGCAGTTGCAACTCATCATTATTTTCAGCGGTATGTTTATAGCGGCATACATGCTGGTGAAGCTGTTGCCCACCGGTGTGGCATTTGTAGATGCACTGCAATCGGGTGGCAATGCAGGAAAAATAAATGTCATCACTACCGGATTTACCAATGGAAAATTTAACTGGGGCGATCAATACAATATTTTTAGCGGTATCATTGGCGGTTTCTTTTTGGCACTGTCTTATTTTGGTACCGATCAGAGTCAGGTAGGCCGTTATCTCACTGCAAAAAATTTAAAAGAAAGCAGGCTGGGCCTCATCATGAATGGTTTTGTAAAAGTGCCGATGCAGTTCCTAATTTTATTGATAGGTGTTTTGGTTTTTGCATTTTATCAGTTCAAAGGGTCACCTATATTTTTCAATCAGTCGCTGGCTGACCGGGCGCATCAAACAGCCTATCATGATGAACTTACTCAATTGGAAAAAAAATATGCAGATGAGTTTTCTGTAATACCCGGTTATCAGCAGGAGCTTACGGTGCAAAAAAAATCGGGAGATGCAGCAGCCGTAAAGGCATTGGAGCAAAAAATAAAGGATGCAAACAGTGCCGCCGGTGCAACCCGCAAGCAGTATAAAGATGTAATCAAAAAGGCAATACCCGGAGAGGATACAAAAGATACAAATTATATATTTCTTCGCTTTGTAGTAGATTATTTACCGGCGGGATTAGTGGGTTTGTTAATCGTCATAATTTTTCTGGCATCCTGGGGCAGCATTGCGGCTGCATTAAATTCTTTGGCATCCAGTACTATGATAGATTTTCATAAGCGATTTTCAAAAAAGCCCGCTGATAGTGAGTATGAATACCGACTTTCAAAATGGTACACATTTGGCTGGGGTGTGTTTTGCATTGTGGTAGCCATGTTTGCTTATGATTTGGGAAATAGTTTGATAGAAGCCGTGAACGTTTTAGGCTCATTATTTTATGGAGTGATACTGGGTGTTTTTCTGGTGGCTTTTCTTTTAAAAAAGATAACAAATGGTACGGTGGTTTTTATAGCAGCCATTGTAACGGAGTTGCTGGTATTATTCATTTTCTTTCTTACCAAAGCCGGTCATTTGAAGTTAGGTTTTTTGTGGCTCAATCCTATTGGGGCATTGGGGGTTATTTTATTTTCGTTGCTGATCAATAGTTTTTGGAAAAAAAGGGGAGGGGAGCATAAGCTTAGCAGCATTTCTAAATTTTATTAGTCATGTTATGTGGAACCATAAATAAAGATTTGAGCTGAAATGAATTTGCAGCTTAAACAAGTTTTTGCATTGACAAAAAACGGAACTAAGTATCAGCCAAATTACTGTTCACAAAAACCATAAGATTTGGTTAGGTTTGTGTAGCGTTCATGTTGTACGCTGATTACCGGTTCAAAAACTCCACAAGTCTTTTCATTAGTGCAACTCTTTTATTGGTAAATGAATGGTCTGTTTGCCATACTAAATACTCAAAGGTTGACGGATTTGGCTTTTTAATAGTTTCTGCTAATTGGCTGTTGAACTTGTGCTCATCAATCATAAAAATATGCTTCCCTCTAAATGATTCAAAATTGTCGTTGAGTAGGTTGAAATAAACTTTATTTTGGTCAACGGAATTATACAAGTCTTCAAGAGTGGTATTTAACATGAAGAGATTACGGCCTGTTTTAGGCGAAATTGAATTATAATATGTTCCGATATTCCATGTTGACAACGCAAACCCTTTCTTAACTGTTGGCAATTGTTCAA